>Ga0256841_1000090_pt1 | contig 97371 bp, 80 predicted proteins | sample 356308metaG_FD_185971 | JGI IMG/M metagenome (GOLD analysis project Ga0256841, IMG submission 185971) | Hydrothermal vent microbial communities from Mid Atlantic Ridge, Atlantic Ocean - 356-308 | ecosystem: Environmental > Aquatic > Marine > Hydrothermal vents | place: Atlantic Ocean: Mid...
CCGCAAGGGTTTTTTCTCCGTTGTAGCAGGCAAGGATTACACTTAATCGCATACGTTACCGGCCGATTTTTCCGTTACCAGCGTAGCGGCCACTCAGCCACCAACCTGACTGACCTGCGTATACAGGGATTCCAGCTCGTCATTGATCTGCTCCCGGTCGAACTCCGCTTCGATTTTTGCGCGCGCCCTTTCCCCCATTCCAGCCCATGCTCCCGGTTCATCACAAAAGTGAACCAGCCGTTCTGTCAGTGCCTCGACATCGCGCTCGGGAACCAGGTAACCGGTAACGCCATTTTCCACCAGTTCCGGGATACCACCGTGCCAGGTGCTCAATACCGGCAAACCTGTGGCCATCGCTTCCTTGGCCACATTCGGGATGCCTTCCTGGTCACCGTCCGCTGCCGTTACACTGGGAGCCACCAGCAGGTGAGACTGTTCCATCAACCGTACCACCTCATCATGATCACACCAGCCCCTGAACGTCACCAGCGGTTCGATACCACACGCCTCGACCCGGCTTTCGAGTTGTGGCCTGAGCGCGCCATCTCCCACAATAGTGTACTGCAGCTTCCTGCCTGCGCGGTGCGCATTGGCAACGGCCTCTATGGCATAGACCAGTCCTTTTTTTTCAACCAGGCGCCCGATACTGAGTACTTTTGTAACCTGTTCCGCTTCCCGCCTCCTGGCGCTAAAACGGAAGCGGCTGCAATCGATACCGGAATGCAGTATATGCAAGCGCTCCTCGGGGCAGCCGGCGGTCAGCAACATGTCGGCCAGACTCCTGCTGACCGGGAGAAACTGTGCACCGGTTGCAAACAACTGGCGATAGAAGCGCGGGTTCCGTTCGGCGTTACGGGTAAGATCATAGCCCCGGAAGGAAGTGACGATGGCACCGTCCGTGATACCCAGCATTTTCAGTTTTAATGCCAGCGGCCCCAGCGTGCCGAACTGGCAGTGCAGGACATCGTAGGCAGGCCGGTCAGCGAAGGCCAGCACGTGGTAAATAGAGCGAAGGTTCAGTATTTCACCGGCGCGTCCCCAGCTTTTCAGCACTCTGGCCAGTAACAGCGGGGAACGCCACAGGCCCCGGCCGACAATGAGCCGGATCGCACACCCAAACCGTTGCAATCCGCCCCTGGGGATATCCGAGAAAATCCTCGTTCGTTCGAGCAAACGGTACTTTTCCACCTGCGGATGACATGCATCGCTGTTAAACCGGTATTTCGCGTAGATATCCACTTCGTGACCGCGATCCATCATTCCGGTGATCTGGTTCAGAATAAAGGTCTGGGACAGGGCGGGAAATTCGTTTAGAAAGTAGGCAATCCGCATTTACAGGCCGAGTCTGCGTCTGATTTTTTTTCTGTAGAAAAAACTCAATGGCGAAATACTGTAGTCAAATGCCCGGTAACTATGCAGGTAATCCCGCACCCGCTGTATGCGCGAGGACGAATGCAGGGAATGGCGATACATTTTCTTGGTAAAAAACCTTTGCCCTTCCTTTCTCAGTTCCGGGCATTCCCCGGGGTACAGTTCGCAGGTCAGGTCGAGCAACTGCTGACAGTCCTCGATCCAGTCGTTGAGCGGTACTTTGGATCCGCGATTTTCCGAATGGCGGCGGAAACTGGCCTTGATATCCGCCACGTCCGCGCGCCCATAGCGGGAACCCACCTTGATAGTGGGAATGAGGTCATTAAACAGGTTTTTTCTCGACACAAATCCGCCCGCTTCCCTGAGGCCCGCGGTATTGTACAGGGTGTTACACAGGTACAGCGCCGTTACCCCCCGGTACCAGGAGCGAATGAATTCCACCATGGGCTGACCTTCAGCCACATTCCTCCGTTCCTGGATAATGCAATCATGCTCATCGATCACACGCACACCCGTATGAATCGTACCCACGGTATGTCCCGGTTCGATGACCGCCATGCAGGACTCGACAAAATCCTCATCGATCATGTCGTCGTCGTGGAACAGGAGAAAATACTCGCCCCTGGCCACTTCCAGGCAATAGTTGAAATTGTTGGTGGGACCGATATTGGTCTCCTGCCGGATATAGCGCAGCCGGGGATCACGGATGGCCTGCACCAGTTCCGGCGTCCGGTCACTGGAACAGTTATCCGACACCACTACTTCGATGTTTTTCCAGGTCTGCGCCAGTGAACGTTCGATCACCTTCAGCAGGTTTCCGTTTGCGCGGTTGTAGGTCGGTATGCCGATAGTAACCAGCGGTGTTTTTGCGTTACTGTCCATGTTTCCTGCCTGATCAGACCAGGTCGCTGCGATACTTGATCACTCGCGCGGGGTTACCCGCGGCAATCGCATTGGCCGGTACATCCCGCGTGACGACCGAACCGGCGCCTACCACGGCACCCTTGCCGATTTTTACCCCACTCAGAACAATGGCGCCGGTACCGATCCAGACCTCGTCATCGATAAGCACGGCGTCTTTCGCAACCAGCGCCTGTTCCCGGATCGGGGTGCCGGGCATCATCTGGTGGTCATAGGAATATATCGCCACATTGGCCCCGATCATTACCCCTTCACCCACAGAAATGGGCTGGACATACGCCTTGAGCTGACAGCCCGGGTGAATGCTGCTGCCCGCCCCGACCCGGATCGAGCCCTGCCGGCCGGTCTCCAGGATGGCATATCGGTGCACAGCAACTTCATCGCCCAGTGACACCGGTCCGCCCTGTTCATTTTCCACCACCAGCACCCCGGCGGCGATATACACATGTCGCCCCAGGCGCAGGTCTGAGTGATAGAGAGTGGCGGCTGCATCGATGTAGCCGCGCGGGGTCAGGCGAGCCAGGCTAACCTGCCCCAGGTGCGGTGGTGCGGCGACCGCCGCCAAACGGCCGGCCAGGCGCCGCAACGGTCCCGGACCTCCCAGACGGCCCCAGAAGCGCATCCAGCGTCGCGCCAAAGGGCCGGGCCTGTTCGAAGCACCGCCACGCTTGATCCTGTACAGGGTTTTCATTGTCCGGCCGGTAAGATGTTCCGCGAAAAGCTATCAGATTTATGATATTGCGGCAACCGGGGCCTAATGATTAGTAGCCCGATGTCGATACAGGGCAGAGGACAGCTGCCGTACCGGATACCGGATTCTCAATTGCGTGTTCAATATCCGGCAGAGTACACTACCGCGCCTCGGGGCCGGGACAGAGGAAAACATGCCAGGGAACAACATCGCCATACGGGCTGACCGGGTCAGCAAGGTATACCGGCTGGGCGCAAAGGAAAGCAAGGATGACTCCCTGCTGCGCTCCGTCGTCAATGCCGTACGCAGCCCGCTGACCAACTACCGGAAATACCGTTCTCTCTACACCTTCGACGACCTGGACTTCGATAATCCCGGTGCCGCCAGCGACCCGAACATCCTGTGGGCACTGCGTAATGTTTCCTTCGAGGTGGAGAAAGGTGAAGTGGTCGGCATCATCGGCCGCAACGGCGCCGGCAAATCAACCCTGCTGAAGATCCTGTCCAAGATCACTCCGCCGGCACGGGGGCGGGTTGAAATTCACGGGCGCACTTCGAGCCTGCTGGAAGTGGGCACCGGTTTCAACAAGGAGCTGACCGGGCGCGAAAATGTCTACCTGAACGGCACCATCCTGGGGATGCGGAAAAAGGAAGTCGACCGCAAGTTCGATGAGATTGTCGATTTCTCCGGTGTCGAGAAATTCCTGGATACGCCGGTGAAACGCTATTCCAGCGGTATGCGCGTACGCCTGGCGTTTGCGGTCGCCGCCCACCTGGAACCGGAAATACTGATTATCGACGAAGTGCTAGCTGTCGGCGACGCAGCCTTCCAGGAAAGATGCCTGAACAAGATGCAGGACGTCGGCAGCCACGGGCGAACTGTCTTTTTTGTTTCCCATAACATGCCGGCGGTGAGCCGGCTGTGCAGTCGTGTGATCATGCTGAGCCAGGGCGAACTGGTGGCCGATGGGCCCAGCGACAGGATTGTCGCCCAGTACCTGCATGACGGAACCAATACCGCGGCAGAACGACACTGGACAGATGTCAGCAAGGCGCCTGGCGGTGATGCTGCGCGTTTAAACGCCGTGCGCATCAAGGACGAAAACGGGGTGACGACGGCAGCGATCGATATTCGCAAACCGGTTGGATTTGAAATGACCTTTGAGGTCCTGGATGATCATTGCACGCTGATGCCCCACTTCAACCTGCTCAATGACGAGGGGCTGTGTCTTTTCTCAACCTTTGACCTGTCACCGGAGTGGCGTAAAAAACGGCGTCCCAAAGGGCGCTATACCGCGACCGCGTGGGTGCCCGGTAATTTCCTTTCCGAAGGCGGTTTCTTTGTGAACGCGGCCATGATCACCATGGAACCGCAGACCATTCGCCAGTTCTATGAACGGGAAGCCGTCAGTTTCCAGGTAATCGACCGCATGGAAGGCGATTCAGCCCGCGGCGACTGGGCGCGGGAAGTCACCGGTGTGGTGCGTCCGCTCCTGAACTGGGATACGGAGTTTCAGAAAGCCTGATTCAGGGGCACAGCGGCAGCAGCAGGTTCAGCGGTGCTTTCCATTGGTCCTTCATCTTGATGTACCCGGCCGGTTTCGGGTGCAATTTGTCCTGCAGGTCATCCGGGTACACCAGCGCTGAGTGCTGATCGATCACTACGATCTGGTCCGGGTAGGCGGGATTCGCGGGGTTGGATATGCGATCGTTGGCCATGGCCAGCAGGTTGGCATTGAACTCGCTGACCACCGGGTTGACCGGGTTCTGGTCGATGATCTGCGCCAGGATTACCGTCACCGGGTTGCCGCCCGGGCTGGCTTCCCACAGGTCGATTTCGTCCAGTATGGCTTCCACCTCGATATCACCGCCGGCCACCAGCCCGTTGGTGCCGGCGTGCAGCAGGATGATGTCAGCGGGATTGGCATCCAGCCAGGCGCGCACGCCATCGGTGGGGTAGCCGGTCTTGCCCCAGGCAATATCGGTCGCCGTCCAGCCGCCATGCCCTTCGTGGTCGGAATCGAACGGACTGTACCCCCAGCCGTGGTTCTGTCCGCCAACGAAGTCGAAGGCATAGCCTTCCGCCACCAGGTCGTTGTACAGCGGCAGGCGCCAGCCGACCCGCAGGTCTGCAGTCGGGATGATGTCAGGCTCGTTGCCACCGACCTGAACACCGGTGGTGATGGAATCCCCCAGCGGCATCATCCTGGGTTCAATGATCACCGTGTAGGTATTGACGACCGTGCCACCCGGCAAGCCCTCGACCTGGTACTGGAAGCTGTCGCTGCCCCAGCCGCTGCCATCCGGCTGGTAGCGGAACTGGCCGGTGGTCGCGTCTACGATCGTGGCCGTGCCCAGGGTGCCGTTGCCTCCGGGGGGAATACTGAACAGCAGGCCCCCGCTCCCTCCCGATACCGGCAACACGCCGTTCAAGGCCTGGGTGCGCGGTGTTGCCGCACAGGCCCCGACCGGCACTTCCCGGATCTGGATGGCCTTCACCAGCGGGTTCTTGACCTGGTGCAGGAAACGGATGTCGATCTGGCCGTCCGTTACGTTGACCCTGGTGGTCTTCAGCAAGGCCCGGTTACTGCCCGCTTCCCGGTAGATATCCAGGTTGTCAAACTCCAGCAGCCCTTCGATGCTCACATCGAATACGCGCGCGCCGACCTTGAAGTTTTTCGAGTTGCTCTCGGTGAAATACAGGGTGACTTCATACAGGCCCGGCGACACCGGGTAGCTGCAGGTCATCTCCGGTGCAGCGGAATCGTCCCAGCGGGTGGTGAGGAACAGGGTCTCATCCGGGGTGCCCTGGATCGGGCCCGGGATGGTATTCAGGATACCTGTATTACACCCGTAGTCTGCTGCCCAGAGATTACCGGCCGAATCCGTATAGGCTGCGCCACCGATATTGACCCGCAGCGGCTGCTGATCCGCGCTGCCCACCGTCAGCGTCCAGGACTGGCTGTCGGTCAGGCCGCCCTGGTCCTGTACCCGTACCGTCACGGAGTGCTGGCCCACGTCGGCGGAACCCGGCGTCCAGCTGATCACACCCGTGTCGGGGTCGATACCCATCCCGGTCGGCGCCGTGTCCAGGAAATACTGCCGGGTATCGCCCGCATCGTCCGTCGCGTTCACGTCGTAGCGGTACAGCGTGCCGGCTTTTGCGGCAATCACCGGCGTTGTGGTGATGACCGGCGGGTTGTTACCCGCGGCGGCGGATACCGTCAGGGTCCAGGACTGGGTATCTTCCAGGCCACCCTGGTCCCGCACCCGTACCGTCACGGAGTGCTGGCCCACGTCGGCGGAACCCGGCACCCAGCTGACCACACCCGTGTCGGGATCGATACCCATCCCGCTCGGCGCCACGTCCAGGAAATACTGCTGCGTATCACCCACATCGTCTGTGACGTTCACACCGTAACTGTAGGATTGACCTTCCGTAGCAGTGAGTAGCGGCGTGCTGGTAATGACCGGCGGGTTATTACCCACGCCGGCAGACACCGTCAGGGTCCAGGACTGGGTATCCTCCAGGCCGCCCTGGTCCCGTACCCGTACCGTCACGGACTGCTGGCCCACGTCGGCGGAACCCGGTACCCAGCTGACCACACCCGTGTCGGGATCGATGCTCATCCCGGTCGGCGCCACGTCCAGGAAATACTGCTGCGTATCACCCACATCGTCTGTGACGTTCACAGCGTAGCGGTAGGACTGGCCCGCCGTGGCGGCAAGCACCGGTGTGGTGGTGATGACCGGCGGGTTATTACCCGCGGCAGCAGACACCGTCAGGGTCCAGGACTGGGTATCCTCCAGGCCGCCCTGGTCGCGCACCCGTACCGTGACCGGGTGTGTGCCGGCGTCGGCCGCGTTCGGTGTCCAGCTGATCACACCCGTGTCGGGGTCGATACTCATCCCGCTCGGCGCCACGTCCAGGAAATACTGCTGCGTATCACCCGCGTCATCCGTTACATTCACATCGTAACTGTACGGGGCATCCACCGTTGCGCTCGTTAGCGGGGATGTATTGATCACCGGCGGGTTATTGCCCGCCGGGACAATGGCAATGGCCTTCACCAGCGGGTTCTTTTTCCGGTGCAGGAAGCGGATGTCGATCTGTCCGTCCGTCACATTGACCGTGGTGGTCTTGAGCAACGCGGTATTGGCACCGGCCTGCTGGTAGATATCCAGCTTGTCAAACGCGCGCACGCCTTCGATGTCCACGTCGAACACCCGTGCACCGACCTTGAAGTTTTTCGAGTTGCTTTCGGTGAAATACAGCGTGACCTGGTACAGCCCCGGTGACAGCGGGTAGCTGCAGGTCATCTCCGGCGCCGTGGAATCGTCCCAGCGGGTGGTCAGAAACAGCGGCTCATCCAGGGTCCCCTGGATGGGGCCGGAGATGGTATTCAGGATACCGGTATTACAACCGCTGTCTGCGCTCCACAGCTTGCCCGATACATCGGTATAGGCGCCGCCGCCAATGTTGACGCGCACGGACTCTGCGCGAGTCGATCCCGCGCTGACCAGCAAAACCAGGAATACAGCCCATAGACTGCTTTTGGACATACCACCGCTCTCCGACGAGTTATTCTTATTATGGCGTAAAAGGATACCACAGATGGCATTACGGCGAAATTCCTACCGGCCCGGGGAACCCCTTTTACATTCCGTGACATACGTCATCGCGGGCTAGATTACATCCACAAACACCCGTTCCATGCGGTTGAAATACATGGCGCCGAACACCAGCAGCAGCACGGCCGTGACGGTTCCGGGGATAATAAATTCCCATGGCATCGGCAAGCCCAGCAGGCAGGCACGATAGCCTTCGATGACCGCGACGATAGGATTGAGCGAGTACAACATCCGGTATTGCTCCGGAATGGAGGATGCCGTGTACAGGATCGGCGCCGAATAAATCAGCATGCGGATGACAAAGGGCATGGCAAACTTGACGTCGCGATACCGGATCGCCAGTGAGGAGAGCCACAGCCCGATACCGGTAGGCACGATCATCATCAGCGCTACCAGGAACGGCAGGTAAAGCAGGTTCCAGGTCGGGGGCACCTGGTAATAGACCATGACAGCCGCGATCAGCAGCAGGGAAATCGAAAAATCGACCAGCTTGGCCAGCACCGGCGTGATCGGGAAAATCATCCTGGGGAAATACACTTTGCCCAGCATGTTCTGACCGGAAACCAGGCTTTGACTGGATGCACGCATCGCTTCGGACATGTAGGCCCAGGGAATAATCGCCACGGTAGAAAACAGCACGTAGGGGATGCCGTCGGTAGGAATCTTTGCCACGCGTCCGAAAATGATGCTGAACACGATGATCTGCACCGCCGGATTCAGCACCGCCCAGGCAAACCCCAGTATGGTCTGGGCATACAGTACCTTGATATCCCGCCAGACCAGGAAGGCAAAAAGATCCCGGTATGCCTTCAATTCCCTGAAATCCGGAAACTCCCAGGCACTGGTCGGTTCAATGATGGTTATGCTGTCGCTTCGATTGCCCTGGCTGCTCATTCGTAATCCGCCCTCGCTCGATAGGTAAAAACCGCCGTTGTCCCGGCTCCGTTCACCATAACTTCCAGGGCGCCTGCCCGCTGTGCCACAGGTCGTCCAGCACATGCTTGTCGCGCAGGGTATCCATGGGTTGCCAGAAACCGTGGTGCCGGTAGGCGTTCATCTTGCCTTCCACCGCGAGCCGCTCCATGGGCTCGCGTTCCCAGACGGTCTGGTCACCTTCGATATAGTCCATAACGCCTGGTTCCAGCACAAAGAACCCGCTGTTCACCCAGGCGCCGTCTCCGTCCGGTTTTTCCTTGAACGAGGGTACCTGGTATTCGTCGTGGTCCAGTTTGAATGCGCCGAAGCGACCGGGCGGCTGCACCGCGGTGAGCGTGGCGAGACCACCCTTGCTCCTGTGAAATTCGATCAGTGCCGTGATATCCACGTTGGAAACCCCGTCACCGTAGGTAAGACAGAAGGTTTCATCCCCCAGGTAGCGCCGTACACGCTTCAGGCGGCCACCGGTCATGGTTTCGTCACCGGTTTCCACCAGGGTTACTTTCCAGGGTTCCGCGCAGTTGCTGTGCACTTCCATGTCATTGTTGCCCAGGTCGAAGGTGATATCCGCACACTGCAGATGATAGTTGGCGAAGTACTCTTTAATGACGTGGGACTTGTAGCCACAGCAGATCACGAACTCGTGGATTCCGTGGGCCGAATAGATCTTCATGATGTGCCACAGGATCGGCTTGCCGCCGACCTCCACCATCGGCTTCGGTTTGATGCTGCTTTCTTCGCTGATACGGGTCCCGAATCCGCCGGCGAGAATCACTGCCTTCACAGGGCCTCTCCTTGTTGTTCAAGTTTGATCATCTTTCCGGATATCGCCGTCACTATCGGCACCGACGGCCTTTTAATGAGGCGCGGGATAGTAGCAGATTCTGTAACCCCGTGGACCCGTACACCATTGTTTAATAATTTACTGTCACTTCATATTATACTTGACTGAAATCACCGATACTTTTTATGATTGCCCTGTATGTGTAAACCATCGCCCACTCAATATCCCTGTATCCGGGCCGCTACAGGGGCGATACCCGGGATGTTGACAGAATCGTATGATTTTAATACAAAATCAGCCACAAGGAGATAGTCGACCTGGGCAGGTCTCACCAGATTTACCGTGTCGCTTGTACCAATACACCGGCTACCCCGACCACAAATCAACACCGGCGCAACCGCGTTCGTTCCTTACTTTCATTAGTTACCAAGAGGTACCAGCCTTGAAAAAATCAGCCTATTTATTGAGCATTGGAAGCATTCTGACCCTTACCAGCATTTTCGCACAGGCAGCGACCAGTGACCTGGTCTACATCGCGGTCAACCCTTGCCGGGTTGTCGATACACTGGGCGCCTCTGCAGGCAATATTGCAGCCGATGCCTCCCGTAATTTCCTGGTTTCAGGAACGAGCGCTGAGCTCGCTGTCCAGGGCGGTACTACCAACTGCCCGGCACCCAGAGCAGGTTCAAAGCCGCTGGCTGTTTCGGCGTACATCATTGCAACACCGGCAGACATCAATTCCACTGCCGGCGTCCTCACGGCGTACCCCTCTGACCAGTCGCCGCCGCCCCCGGGCTCGGGCTCCACGGTTAACTTTGCGGCGCAACAGACCATCGGTAACACCACAACTATCACCCTCTGCGACCCGAAGGGCAGCTGTCCTTCTGACGGAGAGTTCGCCATTCTGTCACGCGGCACCAGCCAGCGTGTAATCGTGGATATACAGGGCTATTACTATGCGAAAACCGGAAGCTGCCCGGATGACATGGTGCCGAATGGCGACGGCTGTATCGATAAATATGAAGCCAGCGTCTGGACTGCCGCCACAGGCGGCACCCAGCTGAACCTGGCCGGCGCCACGGGTGCTGATGACATTGTCTGTAATGACGACGGCAGCGATTGCGGTGCCAATGCGGCCAACCCGATTTACGCCCGCAGTGAAGCCGGGGTGTTGCCTGCAGGACGTATTACCTGGTACCAGGCGGCACAGGCCTGCGCCAACATGGGCAAACGCCTGCCGACTACGGCTGAGTGGCAGATGGCTGCTGCTGGAACCCCGCCGGGTACCGGTGGTGGCTGCAACGTGGCACCGGGTGGATCAGCCGCCAATACGGATGCCAACAGCAACTGCATTTCCAGCGTCGGGGCATTAAACATGATCGGCAATGTCTGGGAACTGACCTCCGACCTGGTGAATGCCGACAATACCCTCGTGGTAGGCAGCTTCCCTGACAACAATACATTGTTGGATATCTCCTACGGTGGTGACTTTGCCAACTCGAATAGTGCATCCAGTACCACATCGGGATTTGCCATTGCCCCGAACGGAATCAACGGTAAAGTAGGCTTCCGTTGCGCACGTTAATATCCGCACAATGGTAAGTTACCATGGGTAACCAATGCGGCGCTGACTATGACCAGCGCCGCATTGGTTTTATTTTCAATGATTTGACACTGTCTGTGGGTATATTAAAAATGCCGCCCTGGAGCGAAAACGAGTCTGTACATCGCCAGTTGTCAGGTGGTATTATTGGGCGCATAGTCCCAAAAACAATAATTACATCATGAAATTTTTCACTTCTCTCCGGCCTCATCTGTTCGCAAAAAAAAACCTGGTTGCTTTCGCCTTTGCCGCCTTACTGCTCTCTGGCTGCGGTGGTGGTGGCGGTGGCAGCGACAGCAGCAGTTCGACTGCGCCCACGGCCCAGCCCGGTTCGCTCACTACAGCGAAAAACACCCCGGCAAACAGTACACTGGTCGCCAGCGATCCCAACGGGGACGCGCTGACCTACCGCATCGTGACCAATGGCAGCAAAGGCGCCGCGGTCATTACCAATACCGCTTCCGGCGCCTACACCTACACTCCGAATCCCGGTGTCGACGGCAGCGATTCGTTCACCTTCCGGGCCAACGATGGCGCACAGGATTCCAACGAGGCCACGATAACGGTCCAGATTACCAACAGCGCACCAGTCGCCCAGAACGGCAATCTGAACGTCAACAAGAATGTAGCCACCAGCGGCACCCTGGTCGCCACTGACGCGGACAACGACCCGCTGACCTATACCCTGTTGACCAGTGGCAGCAAAGGAACCGCCGTCATCACCAACGCCACCAGTGGCGCCTACACCTATACGCCCAATGCCGGCGTGACCGGCACCGACACCCTCACCTTCAAGGCCAATGACGGCAGCGTCGATTCCAACACGGCAACGATCTCCATCCAGATCGTTAACAACCCACCGATCGCACAGGACGGCAGCCTGACCGTCAACCAGGATACTGCCGGCAGCGGCACCCTGGTCGCCACCGATGCGGACAACGACCCGCTGACCTTCAGTATCGTGACCAACGGTGGCCGGGGTACCGCGGTAATCACCAATGCCGCAACCGGGGCTTATACCTATACCCCCAACCCGGGGCAGAACGGCTCCGACAGCTTTACCTTCAAGGCCAATGACGGCACCGTCGATTCCGCCACAGCGTCCATTGCGGTCACTATCAACGCCGCACCGGTGGCAACCGCCGGTTGCAGCACCACGCCGCAGGAACAGCCCCTGACGGGCCAGCTGATGGCCAGCGACAGCGACAGCAACCTGCTGATGTTCAACCTGAACGCGGACGGTTCGGGCGGCGCCGGGCCGATCACCACTGCAAACGGCGCCCAGGTAGCCCTGACCGACCAGACCACGGGGGCCTTCACCTACACACCGGCCACGACCGGCGGACGCGGCTCCGACAGCTTCTCCTACCAGGTCAGCGATCCCGACGGGAACAGCGACAGCACGACCGAGACCGTGATCGTCGATATCAAGATCATGCCGCTCGGTGACTCCATCACGTCCGGCCTGACGGATGGCGCCAATACCCTGCCCCCTGCCAACCTGCGCGTGGGTTACCGCAAGCCACTGTATGATTCGCTGATCGGCAACGGGTTTACCTTTGATTTTGTCGGTTCGAGAATACTCGGCCAGGATGTAACACCGGTCGATCCAGACACCGAAAGTTACGGTGGCTGGACCGCCAGTGAACTTGCCTTCGGTCAGACCCCTACCGTGGGCGATGACGGCATCTTTGCCTGGCTGACCGCCAACCCGGCGGATATCGTACTGCTGCACGCCGGCACCAACGGCTTGTCCAGCGACACCAGCGGGAGTGGCATCACGGCAATCCTCGACGAGATCGATATGTGGGAAAGCAGCCCGGGCGGCAACCCGGTCAAGGTGGTTCTGGCCAGGATCATTGACCAGAACCCGGCCAATCCGGACGTGGTGACCCTCAACAACAGCATTCAAACCATCGTGAATAACCGTCCGGCGGACGACATCGTGGTGGTTGACCAGTTCAACAGTCTGAACTACCCGGCCGACCTGAGTGATAACCTGCACCCGAACAATACCGGTTACAGCAAAATGGCCACGACCTGGTTCACTGAACTGCAAAACGACATCGCCAAATGCCCCTAGGCAGGATTTTGAAGTAATCAGGCGGCTGTGATCACAAACAGTGCGAAATAATCGTGTTATCAAGGTACCTGCTTGCCGGACTTTCCGTTCTTGCTACAGCCCTGTTCCTTTTATTTATTTTTTCAGCGGATCCCTTGGAATGGCCCTTCCTTGCCAGGGTTACAGCTGTGGCATCCGTGGCGGGAATACTGCTCACATGGCTGCTGCTGAAACTTTACGGCCCCGCCAGAACCCGGTCCCTGTATGCGAGCGGCGCGCTGCTGATCGTATCACTGGCGATTACCCTGATTTCAGCAGAATACATTGTCCGCTACAGCTTCCGTGATATAACCACTACGCGTGACAACAACAGCTATTTCGCGCGCACCTGGCTAGCCGCCCACCCGCCCCGAAAAAACAGTCATGGCTTCCGCGAGCGAGAGTTTTCCATAGAGAAACCGGAAAACATCTACCGTATTGCGGTTATCGGCGACTCATTTACCTTTGGACAGGGTATCGAAGAAAAAGACCGTTTCAGCAATCTTCTCGAGCACCGCCTCAACCGCTCGCAAGGCCGTTACCAGGTATTGAACTTTGGGAAAGCCGGGACCAATACGGCAGAAGAGGTCAATATCCTGAAACACCAGGTTCTGGATACATCACCGGACTACATCCTGCTTCAGTGGTATATAAATGATGGTGAAGGGCGGGATTCGAAGAAAAAAAGGCCGTGGGCGCTCCTGCCTTCGCACTTCCTGACATCCTACCTGCATGAACGCTCGGCGCTATTCTATATGCTTAACAGCCACTGGCAGCATTTGCAGGTTTCGCTGGGCCTGATAAAAAAATATGATGATTACGTGATGGAACGTTTCGGCGACCCGGACAGCGCTCCATCGCAGGCCGCCGCGTCGGCACTGGAGGAGTTTTTCCGGATCGCGAAAGCCCATAACATCCCCGTCGGTGTAGTGATGTTTCCCCGGCTGATCGACGCCAGAGGCTCCATAAACAACTACGGACTCGGTTTCCTGATCGATCACGCCATGGTGGTCTGCAGGCAGCACGGCGTATCCTGCCTGGACCTGCGACCGATATTCGCTGATGTATCACCCGCAACAAAGCTGTGGGCCAACCGGCTCGACCCCCACCCTGGCCCCCTGGCCAACCGAATGGTCTGTGAAACCATTCTGAAAGATTTTAAACAGGGATGGGTAAAAAACGATGCACAGCAAACACACGCGCCTGTCCGCACGGCAGATCCGGCCTATCGCAAACCCTGAGCCCACAATAAAGGAGACTCTGGATTAATCAGTGATTTCCCGAACAGCTGTGGCGGAAAAGCGCACGTTCTGCTCTTCCCGCAAACGATCACTGACACGCCCCTCCGGCAACTCGACGTCGGCATAACCCAGCACCTCGTCCCGGGCCACATCGCGCTTCAGGCGGCAGCCTTCCGACAAACCGAGCGGCAGCAGCTTGTCCCGGCTGCAGATCTCCGCATTCTCGGCCAGCCCGTAACTGGTAAACCGGCCGATCCCATCCAGCACTTCCCCTTTTTTCAGGTCTTTCTTGGCGGCGGTAAGCACCTCGACTACCGGCGCACCCAGCGGGGCCGTGGTGGCATCCCCGTACAGCACGGCCCGGGCAATACTCATCGGCGCCTCGAAGTGGCACAGGTGGTACGGGACATAGAATACGTAAAAAGGCCCCTCGCCCATCTTGTAGTAATTCAGGTAACCCTGCTGGATTTTATCTTCGCTGTAGCCGATGACAAAGACACCACCACCCGGCTGCGCACCGAGCACATAGTCCACCAGCCCGCCTTCCAGCATGCGTTCCCGGGGGAAGACGTTCACTGCATCGTTGACCTGTTCACAGGCCGGGCCGAGCATGCCCCGCTTCGCCACCCTGAACCCGGTTGCATTGGCCACCACGGCCATTTCCATGGAAATCTTTGAACCATCCGCAAAGGAGGTCACCATGTGCGGCTTCTGGCCGTACTTCTCCGCAAAACCTTTCTGGGTTTCCGGTGTGCGGTAGGCATCCTGCAGCCCTTTCATGTTACCGGCCAGTACCGGTCGGCAACCGGTACCCTTGACATAGCGGAACAGGTTCATAATGACGCCCGGCTGGTCACCATCGGCATTGGTGATCACTACGCCGGCCTGGTCTGCACGGGTTTTCAGGATCGGCCCCAGGGTCGCATCGAGTTCTGCATTCATCAGCATCACGTGCTTGCCGTGTTCGATCGCCGTCAACACCAGCCCGGCGCCGAATTCGATTTCCCCGGTGACTTCGATGACGGCGTCGACCCCGTCGGCCTGGCAGACCAGTTGCGCATCATCAGTAACGGCGTACTGCCCCTGGTGTACCGCAGCCTCCAGTGCCGACCGGCTGTCCACGTGCTGCACCGACGCGATACCGGCTTCGCGGTAGGCGCGCTCGGCCTCGGTCACGGTGCGGTTGGCGATTGCGACCAGTTCCATACCGGGCGTGTAACGGCAGATCTGCAGCGCCAGCCCGCGCCCCATGTAACCGGCACCGATCATGGCCACACGAATCGGCCGTCCCTCGTCCTGTCGCTGCTGTAAAACCCGGTCCAGGATAATCATGCCGGCTGTTCCTGCAGCAGGGGCCAGGCGCAGTCCTTGGACGATATAATCAGTTCCCCGACCTGCGGCCACTCGATCTTCACCGCCGGGTCGTCCCAGCGCACTCCCCCCTCGGCGCCGGGGGTATAAAACTCGGACACCTGGTAAAACAGTTCGCTGTCGTCCTGCAGGGTGACATAGCCGTGCGCAAAGCCTTCGGGCACATACAGCATGCGGTGATTTTGCTCCGTCAGTTCCACGCCGGTCCAGCCCAGGTAGCTCGGCGACTCCGGGCGCAAATCCACGATGACGTCATAGATGGCGCCGCGGGTGCAGCGTACCAGTTTGACTTCCGCGTGTGGTGGACGCTGGTAGTGCATGCCCCGCAAGGTGCCTTTTTTATGGTTGTAGGCCACATTACACTGCACCAGGTCGGTCTTCAGGCCCTGCGCCTGGAATTCACGCGCACACCAGACACGGGCGAAATAACCCCGCTCGTCCTGCATGGATTCAACATCGATGATACAAGCGCCTGCGAGGCTGGTTTGCGTAAAAATCAATCTACCGGTCCTGTACTGATTCATTCGTCATTGCGAGCAACGAAGTGACGCGGCAATCTCCAACGGATGGACCCCGTTGCATGATATTGCTGCGCTGCGCACGTAATGGCAACAATACGTCAAAGACTTTCCATTTGCTGATAGGTTCCAATCTGTGCCAGGGTGCAGGCTCGCATATCTTCCCCTTGCTCACAGGCCCTGTACCACTCGGTCAGCCACTGCAGGGTCCGGGACAGATCCAGCTTCGGCGCCCATCCCAGCAGCGCGCGCGCCTTTGAACTGTCGAGCTTGAGATAATTCGCCTCGTGCGGCTGGGGGCGGGAATCCAGTTCATAGGCGGCGCCATCTCCCCAGGCTTCGATCATTCTTTCCACGATCCATTGCACCGGTCGTGCGCCCTGCTCCGCAGGCCCGAAGTTCCAGCCACCGGCATATTCCTGCCCCGACTCCCGGAGGTGCTCGGCCAGGGTCAGGTAACCGTTCAGCGGCTCCAGCACGTGCTGCCACGGCCGGATTGCGCCGGGACTGCGGATAATAACGGTAGACGCCTGCGCAAAGGCGCGCACGATATCCGGGATCAGGCGATCGCTGGCCCAGTCACCGCCGCCAATGACGTTCCCCGCACGGGCACTGGCGACTGCACACTGACTGCCCTCGCTTGAGAAGTAGGATTTCCGGTACGCCTCGGTAACCAGTTCCGCACAGCCCTTGCTGCTGGAATAGGGATCGTGACCGCCCATGGGCTCGTTTTCCCGGTAGGGCCACAACCACTCCTTGTTGTCATAGCATTTGTCGCTGGTGATGTTCAGCACTACGCGAACACTGTCGGTATGACGGGCGGCTTCGAGCAGGTTCACCGTGCCCATCACATTGGTGGCGTAGGTATCGACCGGGCTGTCGTAGGAATAGCGCACCAGCGCCTGCGCGGCCATGTGTATGATGATTTCAGGCCGGCACGCCTGCACCGCCGCTGTCAGCTGTTCCAGGTCACGCACATCCCCTTCCACAGAATGCATGCCCTGCGCTACGCCGGCTTTTTCAAACAGGCTGGGTCGGGTAGGTGCCGGCAGCGCATAGCCGCTGACTTCTGCGCCCATGTGCTGCAGCCACAGGGACAACCAGCTGCCTTTAAAACCGGTGTGCCCGGTCACCAGCACTTTTTTATGCTTCCAGAATTCGGGAGTCATCTTCCTGCCACTTTGCCTTTGCCATACGATCAGTGATGTTTTGCTTCGTCCTTCGCCGGGATGGTAAAGGAACGACCTGGTGTACTGTAACGCAATGTGTATTCAGGGCGTTACAGTACACTCAGGTTAAAAACAGGCCGCGCACTACCAGGATCATGGAGGTCGCCAATGTAGTGATCGTCAAACCACCCCAGCGCGAACGATTTTCGGTAATCAGCAGTTCACAGCCATAGAACAATACCACCATTTGCACCACGAACATGATGCCCTCGTTGCCCCATAGGTTGCCCTTGGACGCCACCAGCACCGCCATCAGCAACAATACCACCAGGTAATCGGTGGCCGTGGTGTTGAACTCTACTTTGCGCCGGCGCGGCGAAAACTTGACCGCTGTGACAAAAGCGATGGCCGTCAGCACAAAGAACCCGGTATTGACCGGCTCCAGGAACTCCATCCATTCCAGCCGGTGGCTGATGCCGAGGTATACAACAAAAGCCGCCGTGATGTACACCAGGGCCCGGCGCATGACCGAGTGCGGGCCGACGCCGAAGAACAGTTCGAGCACCATCAGTACGAAAACCAGCAGGGCCAGTTTGGCGAAATCACCCGGCACCCGCTCGATGACAAGCACCGTCAGCAGCAGGTAGAGCGGGATGGCGATGGCGAGGAAGCGACGTGGCACCACCACCAGGATCTTGCGCATCATGTCATGCGCCATGATCTTCTCCTGCCCCCCGCGCCGGCGATTTTCGGCAAAGCGCCACCCGGATCGCTCCGCCAGGTTGAGCATGGCGAATACGCTCGCCGCCAGACCGAGGTAGACCCCGGTAATCAATTCATTGCTTTCATAGCGCAGCAACACACCACAGGTTACAAAGACCATCTGTAACGAATAGATGATGATCACGGATTCCTGGTGGATAAAACCGAGGTCCAGCAGGCGGTGGTGAATGTGATTACGGGTGGCCTCGAACAGGTTCATTCGATTGCGCGCCCGTTTGACCGCCACCACCAGGATGTCGGCGATCGGCAGCCCGAGAAACAGCAGCACCACGGCGGGACTCAGGTGCGGGTCTGTGCGCTGCGTCACCAGGATGGCCAGGAACCCCAGGGTAAAACCCAGGAACTGGCTGCCTGAATCGCCCATGAAGACGCGCGCCGGGTGGGTATTGTAGCGCAAAAAGCCCATCACCCCGCCCATCACGGTCAACGCAATGGTCAGTGCCAGGGGATCTCCCGCCAGGAAAGCAACCAGCGCAATGGCGCCCAGGCTGAACATGGACTCCCCGCCCGCCAGTCCGTCCAGTCCGTCGGAATGATTGATGGCGTTGATCATCCCTACCAGGGCGATTACCGAGAACGGGATGCCCAGGGTGGCGGAAATTTCACCACCGGGAACAAAGGGGAAGGAAACCACGTACAGCTCGCCGTACAACACTACGAACAGGGCAGCGATCAGCTGCCCCAGGAATTTTGGATAGTGGCCGATTTCCGCGATGTCGTCCCACAGGCCGAATACAAACAGCACGATGGAACCGAGCAGGTAGCCCTGCGTCAGCCTGTCCAGCGGCAGCAGGAAATAAATGGCAATCAGCGCGCCGATCACAATGCCGACACCACCCACCCTGGGAATGGGGACCGCGTGTACCTTTCTTTCGTTGGGGCGGTCGATCAGACCCAGGCGCGGGGCGAGCCGACCCATCACGGGTATCAGTACCATACTGATCGCCATGGCGGCTACGAGTGCGAGCAGGCTGTTCATATTCTTTTCACGCCACCTGGCCGGCCGGGTGCAAACAGGCCGTTGCCATTGATCTCCCTGTCAGCGCATCCATCCCCCGGAAAAACAGACTTTGCGCAGTTGTGCCGCGCGCATTTACGTCCGCCAGCTTCGACAAACGGCAGCAGCATTACAGCAGTAGTATAACGGATGGACGGTAAACGAGGGCCGGCAACCGGGACTGTGCTTCGCATATCCGGCAAACCGCGGGCAGGAACAAACGCCCCTGGAATCAGGGTACTATCCGTTTCGACGCGAGATCGGGATCATGCCCATCAGGGCCAGTATGGTCAGCAAAACGGCGTAGGGTATTTCTTCAACCTTTTCCCTGGCTTGCAGCCCTGACACAACCTCCTTCGTTTGCTCATGACCGGCAGTAACCGCATCCGCTGCCGGGATTTCCTTTTGCTTCGCCGCGACCGGTTGTTCATCAACCAACAGACCGGGCTGGCCGGTCCTGTCTGCCGTACCGGCAGTTGATTCTGCCTCCAGCGCAAGCGGGGCTTCGCTATCCGGCGTTACTACCGCTTCAGCCTGCGGATTCTCGACCTGTCTCGTCGCACCGGTATCCACTACTTCCAGCGCCGTCGAATCCAGAACCACGGCCAGCGTCGATCGGGTACCCTGCACCGGCTCCGGCAAGGCCGTATCCGCCACATCCAGGGCAGCCAGCGTCTCGCTTGCCGGCGCATCGGGATTCCCGGTATCCGACGTTGCAACACGCGCTTGCGCAAGGGGTTGTGCGGCTGGTTCGTCCACCACAACCGGTGCCTGGTCGGCTGGTTCAAAAAGGGCTATCGCTGCGACCTCTGGCAGAGCGCCGGGTTCTGTGGGGTTGTCCGCTACGACGGCGGCACTGGCCAGCCCGTCCAGTGCCGGCTGTACTCCGGAAAAGGACTCAGCTGCGCCATACGCCTGTAACGAGAAGGCAGCGAACAGTGCGCCAGCTACAATTTTTTGCACACTTTCAATCGCCTGTGAAGGCAGGCCAGGGGAGCCAGCTACTCTGCTGCGCTGTGCGAGGCTGCTGCAGCCACCGCCAGTCATACTCTCGTAACCCATATTCCCACCCAACCTGCTATAAAAAATTATCATTCTGTCAGCACGGTAAATAATAGCGCATTTTCGGGCTTTATTTACCATTTTCCGAGCATTCGCCGATGCTAACAGGCCTGCTGCCGGCATTCGCTTTACTAGTAAACTTAATAATAGGCGTCAGCCTACTGAAATTCAAACCAAAGTACATGCCATTTTGTCAATTCGCCACAACCCGCCTGCGAATCACGCACTGAAATACTAGCAATTACTGCGCCATAATTTTATCTCATTGTAATTACAGGTATTTATATTTTTCAATTTACCGACCTGTAAATTTTACCGACGCTCCCAGGGGCAGAAGTCCCCGGGGAAAAGTACGGTTCGGTATTTTTATTCAGTATTACAAATGATTGCCCTGTGCTGTCCAGCACCCCCGGCGCCAGGATTATCCTGATTATCGGAACACTCTTGTCTACACAGGCAGCCTTGCGGCAGCCGTACTCCAGCCACAAGCCACATTCATCATTGATTATGCGTGCAATTCGTAGCGTGAGGACGTACCGCTACGATTTGTCGGTTTCCATTACAGTCATATTTCACACAGGCTGCTGTGCCCTCGACCATTTCCCCGGTTTCCTCGAGTATGAGCGGGCCGGGGCACTACCCGGGAACAGACACTACCCGGAATGGCGGGCTGAAACTGCATCAAAATCAAATCGCGCAAACGGGTTGCTACACGGGATATTCAAGCCACGATATTCGATGGGCTCAACAGCGGGGTCGCTGACCTGCAGGTAGCTGGTTGAAACAATGAAAGCAGTCAGCAGTTTCCGCTCGAATTTCTCAACCACCACACGCGGCCGTCGCAACAGCAGTCCCCCGGCAACCGGGCCCAGTGCCGGCACCTGCTCGATGAGCATGATGGCGTACAGTTTCCTGCGCCCATAATCCCGGCTGAAATCGCTACAGAACTTTTTCATCTGTGCATCGGTGAGGGTAAAAACACCAAGCAAGCGGTGCAGCCTGGCGCCCAGGAATCCCTCGACGGCAAAAGCGGATACCCCGACACCGACCAGCCCGGTCAATCCGAGTGTTCCCAGGGCAGTTTTCAGAAATGCACGACGCGACAACACCGTTTTTCTCCTACCACATCCTGCGTGCGGCCCGCAGCGACAGTGCGGCCGCTGTCAGGCTGGGGTTGGCACAGGCGCAACTGGGGAATACCGAGGTTCCGACCACGGCCAGGTTGCGGTACTGGTGATGCAGCTGCCCGGCATCCACGACGGAGTGTTCCGGCGAGTCGCCCATCTTCAGGGTTCCCTGCAAATGCGATTCCGTGCGCCGGTTACCGCGAAAGTGAATGGCCTCCACGGGCAGGGGCTCCAGCACACCGGGCAATTTTTTCAGCGCCGCCTCGATACCCCGGCGGGCATATTCCGATTCACCCTGGTAGCTTACCGTGGCCTGGCCGCTGTCTTCCTGGATGGTAACGCGGTTGCGGCTGGCCGGTATATCTTCCGCAACGATCACCAGCGGAAGGGTTTCCCGCCAGCGCCCGGGCTCCTTGCGCAACCCGTGCGACCACCGGTTTTCAAAATAGATCAGGCAGGAAGCGTGGTCCTTTCTGAACGCGCCGTCATAGAGTGAATAATTCAGGCCGGTGGTGATGGTACTGCCGTCAAAGTTAGCCAGCCCTTCCAGGAACACCTCGACATTCACGCCGACCTGTTCATGCAACCCCTGCCCCGCATGGCCGGCATCCATGCCCGAACGCAGCAGGATGGCCGGACTTTGAATGGCATTCGCGCCCAGCACAAAGAGCTCTCCCGCAACGCGGTAATCTTTTCCGTGTTGCCGGAAAACCGCCCTGTTCACAACCCCGCCCTGTGCATCCAGTGATCGTACCTCCGCATCCAGGCAGACGTGCACCCGGGGATCGGTGTATACCTTTTCAAAACCGTTCAGTGCGGTGAACTTCGCCTGTATCGGGCACAGATTGCAGCGGGCGTTGGAGCAGCACGCCGGCCGGGTATCCGTAGCGACGCGGGCTCTTGCCGTGGGCATGATAAAGTGCCGGTCCGGCTGGTTTTGTTTCATCATCCGGTCAATGGAGGTCGGCCGGTGCGGCGGCTGCGGGTACGGCGAGGAACGGGGAAACATGACCGCCATGTCCGGATCCCCGGAAACCGCCATGATGGTTTCGGCCTCGACATAGAAAGGTTCCAGGTCGGCGTAACCGATAGGCCAGTCATCCGCTATACCGTACAGGGATTTTGTGCGGAAATCCGAAGGATGCAGGCGTGGTGTCTGCGCGAACCAGCAGTTGGTCCCGCCGCCGAATCCAACCGTGTAGTTCCAGTATTTTTCGGTATTATTGGTAAAGGTGTCGCGGTGATTGATGCGTGAATTCACACCCCGCCTGATCTGCCAGTCCCAGGACTGGTAGCCACCCCACTCGATCACCAGCACCCGACCCTGTATCCGCTTCAGCGCCTCGGCCAGGAAAAACGAGGAGCCGAAACCGGAGCCGATGACGATGAGTTCGTACCGGTTTCCTGCGGCGCGACTGGCCGGGATAACCTTCAACTCCATGCTGACCACACCTCTTCCTTGCCGGGGATATTGCTATGCCCGCGCATCCTGTCGAACCGGTCGCTGCCCGTATGCAGCGACTGAACATCGTCTGTTATGGTGCCCGGGGCCGGAATCGAACCGGCATGGTGTTGCCACCGAGGGATTTTAAGTCCCTTGCGTCTACCAATTTCGCCACCCGGGCTGTTTCGTTCTGCGGGGTAGTCTAACGCGGTGCATGGGCATACGGCGACCCGGCCCCGGAAATCTTCCCCGGCAACTGTAATCCAGCCACCACCGGGCACGAACCGAATGAACCGGTAGCGGGCCCGCCGTTTCGGAAGTCTGGATCAGCCGGAGAAGCTGAAAAAGAGTGGTACCGGGATGAGAGCAAAACCCTGCGCGAGACACCATAGCCTGGCCGGGAACCGGCGAATGGCTTTTTTATCAGTAAGTTATATGGAGGCGACGCCCGGAGTCGAACCGAGGTCCACGGATTTGCAATCCGCTGCATAGCCACTCTGCCACGTCGCCAGATAGCTGTTTCCAAAGTGAAAAAACCCCGGTTGATTTACCGAGGCCATCCCATCCGAAACACGAAAATTGGAGCGGGAAACGAGATTCGAACTCGCGACCCCAACCTTGGCAAGGTTGTGCTCTACCAGCTGAGCTATTCCCGCATGAATCGAGACCGGCTATTCTAGGGATGTAGCGCCCGCTGTCAACTCCCCGGCGCCCGCTCAGGAGCGGCCATCCGCTGACAGCGCCGGCCAGGCCGCGCGCAGGTAGATAATCATCGACCAGAGTGTCAGCACCGCGGCGACATACAGCAGCACCACGCCGATCTCTGCGGTCGGCATGCCCCACAGGGGATCCCGGTACAACAGCAACAGCAGCGCGACCATCTGCGCGGTAGTCTTGATTTTGCCGATCACGGAAACGGCTACCTGCGCGCGTTCACCGATTTCGGCCATCCATTCACGCAGGGCTGAAATGGCAATCTCGCGACCGACAATGACGGCGGCGGGCACCACGAACCAGATGGTTGGATTGCTCTGCACCAGCATGATCAGCGCCACCGCGACGATCAGTTTGTCCGCCACCGGGTCCAGGAAAGCACCGAAGGGTGAGGACTGGCCGAGCCGGCGGGCCAGGTAGCCGTCGAACCAGTCGGTCAGCGCAGCCAGCCCGAAGATCGCGGTGGTGGCCAGGTGACTCCAGCTGAATGGCAGGTAGTACACCAGCACGAACACCGGGATCAGCGCGATCCGCAGGATGGTCAGCGTATTGGGTATAGTCCAGGGCATGCAGGGGTCTCAGTTCTCTCCGTGAAAGGTATCATAGATCTGCTGCGCCAGCGCGCGACTGATGCCGGGTACCCGGCCCAGGTCTTCCACCCCGGCGCGCATCACTTCCTGCAGGCCGCCGAACTGCTTGAGCAGTTGCTGGCGGCGACGCGGTCCGACGCCGGGGATACCTTCCAGCGGCGAAGTCCTGCGTGCCTTGCCGCGTCGCTGCCGGTGTCCGCTGATGGCAAAGCGGTGTGCCTCGTCGCGGATCTGCTGCACCAGGTGCAGGGCCGGTGAGCTTGCGTCCAGGTCCAGCTGCCGACCCTGCGCCGGTATATGCAGGATCTCCAGCCCGGGCCGGCGCTCCGGCCCCTTGGCGACACCCACCACCAGGATTTCATCGATCTGCAGTTCCTCGAATACCTGCATGGCGATACCGACCTGGCCCTTGCCGCCATCGATGAGCACGATATCCGGCAGGCGGCGGTCTTCCTTTTTCAGCCGCGTGTAGCGACGCAACAGGGCCTGCTGCATGGCGGCGTAATCATCGCCGGCGGTGATGTCCTCGATGTTGAAACGCCGGTAATCCGTTTTCCTGGCCCCTTCCCGGTCGAACACAACACAGGAGGCCACGGTCCCCTCGCCCTGGGTATGGCTGATGTCGAAACACTCGATGCGCTGTGGCAGCTCTTCCAGTTCCAGCAGCTGTTGCAACATCGACAGTCGCTTCGCCATCCCCGCCTGGCTGCCGAGCCGCGCTGCCAGGGCCTGTTCGGCATTGGCCACTCCCAGCTGCAACCAGCGCGCCTTTTCTCCGCGCACGCGCGACGACACACGGACCCGGTGCCCGGCGCGCTCGCCCAGCACCTGTTCCAGCAGGTCCACATCGTCGATGGCTGCGTTGAGCAGCAGTTGCTGCGGAACGGTATGCGCCAGGTAATACTGGGCAATAAAGGCCGACAGTACGTCCTCGACCCGGCTGTGCGGCGGAATGCGCGGAAAGAAATGCTTGTTGCCGAGGTTGACACCCTGGCGGATGAAAAACACCTGTACGCAGGCCACCCCGCCGGATACCACGCAGGCAACGATATCCACGTCCCCGGACGCGCCGCTGACGTACTGTTTTTCCTGCACGCGCCGCAGGCTGGCGATCTGGTCCCGGTACACTGCGGCCTGCTCGTAGTCCTGCTGCTGCGCGGCCTGTTCCATGCGCTGCACCAGTTCGTCCTGCAGCACGGAGCTCTTGCCCTCCAGGAACAGCACGGTGTGCCGCACGTCCTGCGCATAGTCTTCGGCGGATATTCGCCGCACACAGGGTGCCGTGCAGCGTTTAATCTGGAACTGCAGGCAGGGGCGGGTGCGGTTACTGAAAAAACTGTCTTCACACTGGCGCACGCGGAAGGTCTTCTGCAACAGGTGCAGGCTCTCGCGTACGGCGCCGGCACTCGGGTAGGGACCAAAGTAGCGCCCCTTGCGCCGCCGTGCGCCGCGGTGCAGCGCCAGGCGCGGGTATTCCTCTTCCGCGCTCAGGTAGATCCAGGGATAACTCTTGTCGTCACGCAGCAGAATGTTGTAACGCGGCAACTGTGACTTGATCAGGTTGTTTTCGAGGATCAGCGCTTCGGCTTCGGTGTGGGTGACGGTGATTTCCATGTCCGCCATCTGCCGCATCAGCGCCTGCGTTTTGGCCGGCAGGCCGCTGCCGCGGAAATAGCTGGAGACCCGCTTTTTCAGGTCACGCGCCTTGCCGACATAGAGTACGTCGCCCTTCGCATCCAGCATGCGGTAGACGCCGGGGCGGGTGGTCAGGGTGCGCAGAAAGGAAGCGGCATCAAAGCCGGTATCCGGTGCAGTGTCTGCCATGACAGGACGCCGCTTACTCCTTCAACCGTCCAGCAGTTCGCGGCTGCGCCTGAATACGTCGCGGAACATGTCGGCGGTCAGTCGCCCGGTGTTGGTGTTATAGCGGCTGCAGTGGTAGGAATCCAGCAGGGTGTGACCACCCAGCCGGTGTTCAGCCGCGTGCGCAAAACGGTAATGCGACAGGGGCACTGCAAAGGCCCGCAGCACCGCATCGTGGGCAATTTTGCCCAGCGCCAGGATGACGCCCGGTGCCGGCAACGACGCCAGTTCGGCCTGCAGAAAGGGGTTGCAGTTGCGGATCTCGGCCGTCACCGGCTTGTTCTGCGGCGGCAGGCATTTTACGGCATTGGAGATGCGGCACTGCAGCAGCTCAAGCCCGTCCGCCGCCGACTCGGACACCGGTCGGCTGGCAAACCCGAAGTCGTACAGCGTCTGGTACAGCAGGATGCCGGCGTGATCCCCGGTGAACGGTCGCCCGGTGCGGTTGGCGCCGTGCATGCCCGGTGCCAGGCCGACGATCAGCAGACGCGCGTTCGCATCGCCGAAGGGAGGTACCGGCCGGGCGTGGTAGTCGGGGTACTGCTGCGCAACCTCCTCCAGGAAATCGCTCAGGCGCTCGCAACGCCGGCAGTCGACGTCGAACACCGGGGCACCGCTATTCGCGTACATTCACGACCTCGGCCATCCGTGTCTGCAGGTCCAGTGCCACGATCTGGTGCTCATTGGTATTGGCGATAAAGAGTTTGTTGCGGTAGATGCTGAGGCCGCCCGGCTCGTTGAGCTGGTAACTGAACTTGAAGGTACTCACTTCGTTGGTCTGCACGTCGATACGCTTGATCTTGGAATTATAGGTGTCGGCCACCCACAATGCATTCCGGTCTGCGTCCACGGTGATGCCCAGCGGGTGCTGCAGACGCGCTTCGCGCCCTACCCCGCTGCGGTCGCCGAAGTCGAACAGCCCCTTGCCCACCAGCGTTCGCACCAGGCCCTGGCCCAGTTCGATTTCCCGCACCGAGGAGGTCTCCGCATCCACCGAGTACAGGCGGCCGTCGTGCACGGTCAGCCCCGAGGGCTGGGCAAAATCCGCGCGTTCCAGCGGGCCGTCCACCAGTTCTTCGCGACCGGAACCGGCGAGGCGTTCTATGCCCAGGTGGTTCAGGTTCATGCGCCAGATCTGGTGCTGGCCGGCCATGGCAATGTAGAGGTTGCTTTCGTGGTAGGTCAGGTCCCAGGGCGAATTGAGCGCCGCGTCCAGGGGTTCGCGAAAATTATCGGCCGTGTAGCGCCCCTGCTTGCCGGTCCCGGCCAGGGTCATGACTTCGCCCGACTTGAGGTGGATACGCCGCAGGGCGTGGTTCCCGGTGTCCGCCACGTAGAGAAAGTCCCCCACGATCACCATACCCTGGGGGTTGTCGAACATGGCCGCGGTCTCGACACCATCCAGCATACCGGGGGTTCCGCTGCCGAATACACGGCGTATCTTGCCGTCATGGTAGGTCTCGATCACGCGGTTACGGCCGCTGTCGGCGATGAACAGGCTGTTGCGCGTCGCCAGCACCTTGCCGGGGAAACGCAGTACGGTATCCGGCTCGGGCTGAAACCTGACCGGCACAGGAGCGTAGCGCAGCGTGCCTTTTTCCTCGGCGATATCGATGTGCTGGCTGATCAGTTCGTCGAGCTGCTTGCGCCGGCCTTCACCACGCAGCACTCCCACCACATAGCCTTCCGGATCGATGAAAATGATGGAGGGCCAGGCCTTGATACCGTAGGCGCGCCACAGCTGGAAGGCGGGATCATTGGCAACCGGGTGCCGTATGTGGTGACGGTTGATGGCTTTCTGCAGCTGCTCGCCGACACGTTCGTTTTCGAATTTCGGGGAGTGGATGCCGAGCACGGTCAGCGTTTCCGGGTACTTGTTTTCCAGGTAGCGCAAGTCCGGCAACACGTGCATGCAGTTGATGCAGCAGTACGACCAGAAATCGAGTATCACGACCTTGCCGCGCTGGCTTGCCAGCGTCAGCGGCTGGTCGGTATTGAACCATTCCAGGTTATCCGGCAGCTCCGGGGCGCGGATTCGCGTGGGTGCGCTCATGTTTTTCCCTTCCATATGCAGGGTTCCTGGATGTCAGACCCGTGGATACTATCACTTTCACCTGCTAAATCCCGGAACTGCTTCATGTTTTCCCTGTCCCGCGCAATTTAGCCGAATTGCGGGATATGTACCAGTCCATGGCACAGCGCGAGGCGCATCAGCGCCACTTCAGTCGATACCTGGAACTTTTCCAGCAGCCGTTTGCGATAACCGTTCACGGTCTTGCGCGTCAGGCACAGTTCGCGCGCAATCCGTTCCGTGCTGCAACCTTCAGCCACCAGGATGAGGATCTGCAGCTCGCGGTGCGTCAGCCGGTCGAACGGCGAGGTTTCTGCGCCCGGCAGGCGGCGCTCGGCGAGTTTGCGGGCCAGCGAATCACTGAGGTAGCGTTCGCCGTTCAGCACGGTCTCGATCGCAGTGAACAGTTCTTCAATGGTGCAGGCGCTGCTGATACAGCCCGCCACGCCCGCCTGCAACAGGCGCTCCTGGATCACCAGTTCCGACGCATCGGTAAATACCAGCACCCGCACTTCCGGGAACTGGCGGTGCAGTTTGCGTGCACCGTCCAGTACATCCACCCTGGAGCCCGGCAAATGGATCAGGATGACCTGCGGCCGGCTGCTGCGCACCTGGCGAATGGCTTCGTCGCAACTGGCCGCCTCTCCGCACACCGTCAGGTAACCGGAATCGGACAACACGCGTTCGATGCCGGCACGCACCAGCTGCCTGGAGTCCACGAACAGGATTTCTACCGGGTTTTCTTCTGCCAGTGCAAACGGTCGGGCTTCCAGCATAACGGCTTCGGCCAATCGGGTTATCGGTTACCGGATAGCGACCCGAGCGCGGAAATCTTGACTGAATATCCGTAATTTATTAATTATTTCCGCCAGTTATGCTAGCTGTGCAAGCTCCACCACGCCGTGGCGGATGGCCAGGCGGGCCAGCTCCACGTCATTGTCCACACCGAGTTTATCGAACAGGCGGTAGCGGTAGGTGCTGACCGTCTTGGAACTGAGGCACAGGTGCTCGGAGATCTCATGCACGCTCTGCCCCTGCGCCACCATCAGCATGACCTGCAGCTCACGCTGCGAAAGGCGATCAAACGGGGACTGCTCTTTGCCCGGCAGCATGGAAAGCGCCATGCGACGGGCGATATCCGCACTGATGTAGCGCTCCCCGCTGGTAACGGCCTGCACGGCATCGGTGATCTCTTCGATACCGCAGTTCCTGGTGAGGTACCCGGCGGCGCCGGCTTCAAGCAACCGGGCGGGAAACGGTTCATCGGTCTGTGGCGTCACCACCAGGACACGGATCTCCGGGTCGTGGCGCAGCATGCGCCGGGTCGCCTCCAGCCCGCCGATCCCTGCGATCTGCACGTCCATGAGCACGACGCCCGGTTTCAGGCTGCGCGCCAGGCGGACCGCCTCCTCACCGCTGGACGCCTCCCCCACCACACTGAGCCCGGGTTCTTCATCCAGCAGGCGCTGCAGGCCGACGCGCACCAGCTCCTGGTGGTCGACCAGTAATATCTGTATATCGGTAGATTCCATAACCTTCATTCCTTGTGGTCGTGAAAACAGGAAAATCATTCGCGCTGAACCTGACGCAGTTCAGCACCCTCTGCGGGACGTTTGTCCGGACACGCAGCAGTCAGAAGATGCCTGGTAACATGCCGCATAACACATTGTTACGGCATGTGTTATCAAAATCCTTTTCCTGATAAACAGCCCGTGTCTGACGCCCGGCTAAAGTATACTGATGGGACCGGTGAATCAAGTTCATCCGCATGTCCCGGCCGGAAGCAGTGTGGTTACCATCCGCCGTCCGGTCTCACCCGGTTGTAGCGTAACCGGGGCAGAGGGATTATCAGTAAAATTAACACTAATCAATGAGATAAAAACCAGTCTGGCGCGACTGCAATCGCGCTCCCGGCATCCTGCTGAACTTTTCATTGACTCCGCCGCTCGATATGCCAATAATGGCATATGGAGAATGCAAGGAAGCAGTTACGCGCTTTCCCAACCGACACCAAACAGATCATGGGGCACGCTCTGGATGTAGCGCAAAGAGGCGCGAAACATCCTGACGCCAGGAGCCTGTCGGGTTTAGGCAATCGTAGCGAGCATGGTGGGAGAGCGAGTCCGGATTTTCGCAATTTTGAGGCGCATAGTGGACCTACGCAACGAGAAATTGCGGGAATCCGGGCCGCTCTCCCACCAGCGCAGTAGATTGTTCCTAAACCCGACAGGCTCCTAGGCCGTTGAAAGGATTCTCAGGCGCCGGGGTTCTGGAAATCGTGGAGGATTTCGACGGAAATACCTACAGAACCGTATATACCGTTAGTTTCAAACACGCTGTATACGTCCTGCATGTCTTCCAGAAGAAGTCCACCAAAGGCATTACAACGCCGAAGCCGGACATGGATCTGGTAAAGCACCGACTACAAACAGCGAAGCAGCACTACGACGCCCGGGTAATGGGGAAAACTGTCATGACAGCGAACGATGTAGAGATTGAAGTCAGCAGCGGGAATGTTTTTGCGGATCTCGGGTTTGATAATGCGCGTGAAATGCTCATTAAATCCGCGATGGCACAAGTCATCGCTGCCAGGATCGAGAAGCTGGGACTAACCCAGGCACTGGCCGCCGAAATCCTGGGAATCGATCAACCCAAGGTGTCCTGCCTGGTGCGCGGCAAACTGGATGCCTTTTCAATATCCCGGCTCATGCGTTTTGTAACGCGACTGGGCACAGACGTGGATATCGTCCTGAAAGACCACCGTGGCAACGAAACGTACGGCACAGTGGCGGTAAAGGTTGCCTGTTGATGTCAGACAGTGAAGCGACCGGCAATACCCACCCGCACGTTTCGGCTGTTGCGGAAAGTATGGCCTGATATCCTGGAATTGCGGAGAGGGTGGGAATCCCCGCGACTGCCAATATCTACATGACTTTCAATGTGTTACGATACCCGACCTTGGGTCGGGCTGAACCCGACGTACCAAGGAAACGTAGCACGTCTTGCCGCATCATGCCAGGCGGCCGATTGGCGCTGTGATGGAATTCGCCGATAATGGTAGCGTCTGCCCCACCAGGAAACCGCCATGGAGTATCTCGACAGAATTACTCGCGACCCGGCGATCTGCGGCGGTGAACCCGTGATTCGCGGCACCCGCGTCACCCTTCGGACAGTCCTTGCCAGCCTCGCCGAGGGGGATAGTCCGGAAGCGCTGCTGAAGGACTTCCCCAGCCTCACCGAGGAAGACATCCGCGCGGTAATTGCCTTCGCCGCCGCATCGGCCGAGGAAGATCTGCCACTGCCGGAAATTCCACGCGCCTCGTGAGAATCAAGCTCGACGAGAACATGCCCGCTACGCTGGCAGAAGCGCTTTCAGCCTGTGGACGCAACACGGATGTGTGGCGGGAAACCCAGCGTACAGAACGCTTCCTGATCACCCAGGATCTGGACTTCTCCGATACACGCCGCTTCCGGCCCGGGACACACCACGGTTTACTGCTGGTCCGTCTTGTCAATCCCGGCCGCAAAAACCTGATCGACCAGATCACCTCGGCTTTCATGACAGAAGACGTCGAATCCTGGCAACGCTGTTTCGTGGTGCTGACAGAGCGGAAGATTCGCATACAGCGGCCCTGAGTCTCCGCTGGCGCAGTCTAAAGTTTTTGGCAGATGGCGGAGAGGGAGGGATTCGAACCCTCGGAGGGCTTACACCCTCGCCGGTTTTCAAGACCGGTACTTTCAACCGCTCAGTCACCTCTCCAGGCGCTAAGTGGCTAAGGATAAACGAAGTTGCACCCGCTACGGAAGCACCGGGGCATCATTAAAGGGATGGAGGGATTTACTAATTCATCCCCTCGTCTCCGTTATTCCCGTTATGACGGGCGGGAACTTTGTTCCGGATGTCTCGTCAAACCGCGCGGAACTGTTATAATTCCGTTAAGTTCATGTAAACGAGGATAAAGACCCTATGAATAGACTGGCTAGCACGGTTACCCGCTCACAGCCTTCGGTGCTGTCGACCAACAAGGTAATCCGTAACACCTACATTCTTTTGTCATTGACACTGCTGTTCAGTGCACTGACGGCCGGTGTATCCATGGCGCTGAACCTGCCCTACCCGGGCATGCTGATTACCTTTGCCGGGTATTTCGGACTGCTGTTCCTGACCACGCGCTTCCGTGACAGCGCCATGGGACTGGTGTTCGTCTTCGCCCTGACCGGTTTCATGGGCTATACGCTCGGACCAATCCTGAACATGTACGCCCACCTGCCCAACGGTGACCAGATCATCATGACGGCGCTGGGCGGTACCGGTGTGATCTTTCTCAGCCTGTCCGGCTATGCCCTGACCAGCCGCAAGGATTTCAGCTTCATGGGCGCCTTCCTGATGGTGGGTATCCTGGTGGCGTTCCTGGCCGGTATTGCGGCGGCGCTGTTCTCCATGCCGGGGCTGTCGCTGGCAGTGTCCGCCATGTTCATCCTGTTGATGTCGGGCCTGATCCTGTATCAGACCAGCGCCATCATCCACGGTGGCGAAACCAACTACATCATGGCGACCATTACGCTGTACGTCAGCATCTACAACCTGTTCCTCAGTCTGTTGCAGCTGCTGGCAGCGTTCAGTGGTGATGACTGACAGCGGGCGCTTCCCGTTCACGAAAAAGCCCCGGTTTTCGGGGCTTTTTCGTATCCTGCACCGGCAATATACTGTTGGGCCAACCCGCGCAGGAGCGGTCTCCTGACCGCGAACAGCGACGCCCGGGATTTTTCGCGCTCAGGAGACCGCTCCTGCGCAGTTTTGTATACCGCTACGTGCGGGCTCATACCGGTCACGTAGTTACCAGGATAACGATCATGGTGCAGAAAACCGCTTACACAGAACATCCGTTTGCCGAGTACGTGCGCATCCTCGGCAAGGGGAAAAACGGCTCGCGCCCACTGACTGAAGAGGAAGCCTTCGCCGCCATGCGCATGATCCTCAACGAAGAGGTGGAACCGGAGCAGCTGGGCGCTTTCCTGATCCTGATGCGCGTCAAGGAAGAATCGCCGCCGGAGCTGGCCGGGTTCGTGCGCGCGGCGCGCGACTGGCTGGAGATCCCTGACGATGCGCCGCCGGTCGACCTCGACTGGTCTTCCTATGCCGGCAAACGCCGGCACCTGCCCTGGTTCATCCTGTCCACGCTGTTGCTGGCGGAAAACGGTACCACGGTGTTCATGCACGGGGCCAGCGGTCATACCAACGGCCGTATCTATACCCGTGATGTACTGGCCGAACTCGGCATTGCACCCTGCCGCTCGATTGCCGAAGCCTGCGAGCGGATGCGTCGGGAACGCTTTGCCTACTTGGATATCGAGTTCCTGTGCCCGCGCCTGCACCAGATCATCGAACTGCGCCCGCTGCTGGGCCTGCGTTCACCGGTACACACCCTGGCCCGCAGCCTCAATCCCTTCCACGCCCCGTTTGTCATGCAGGGCATCTTCCACCCGGGCTACCGGCCGGTACACCAGGAAGCCGCCCAGTTGCTCAACGAATCCGATGTGGCGGTTATCAAGGGTGAAGGCGGCGAAATCGAGCGCGACCCGGACAGCCCCTGCCTGGTACAGCGCGTGCACCGGGATGCGCTGGTCGAGGAAGAATGGCCGGCGCTGTTCCCGCGCCGACACATGAAGGAAGCCAGTCTCGATATCCAGCGCCTGGCCCAGGTGTGGCGCGGCGAGCGTGACGACGAGTACGGTGTGGCCGCGACCACCGGTACCGCCGCCATCGCACTGCAGCTGATGGGCAAGGCCGATACGCCCGACCAGGCACTGGAACTGGCCCGCGCCATGTGGGAAAACCGCAAGCGGGACCGGGACCTGGCGGTTGCGTAACGGATCACACCTACTCTATGATGCGCCGATCCAGGAGCCTGCCGGGTCGCTTGACTTCCCGCCAGACACCGCTAGACTGTAGTTAGTTGATCAACTGAAACGGACGTGAGCTGTGCCCAGGACCAGTGACAAACGCGAACGCCTGCTGCGCTCTGCAGACCGCCTGATTCTCAGCAAGGGCTTCCGGCAGACGACCCTGGCCGATATCGCGGAAGATTCCGAAGTGCCGCTGGGCAATGTCTATTACTATTTCAAGACCAAGGACGATATCTGCAAATCCATCATCGACATCCGCATCAACGCCATCCGGCAACTGCTGGATCAGTGTGCCGAAGCCGATGACCCGCAGGACCGTTTACAGTGCCTGCTCGATTACCCCCTGACCGTGCGCAGGGAACTGTCGGACAACGGCTGCCCCCTCGGCACCCTGTCCTATGAACTGAGCCACTACGAAGGTGCGCTGAACACGTCTTCCACCGACCTCATCGCGGTGGTCCTGGACTGGGTACAGGAACAGTTCGAGGCCATGGGAAAACCCGGTGCCCGGGCACTGGCGCTGCAGCTGGTGTCGAACCTGCAGGGCATGAGCCTGATCGCCAATGCGCTCAGGGACCCTGACGTGGTCAAGACCATGGTCAACCGTACCCGGGACTGGCTTGATACCCTGTAGGTGCCCGGTTTTTTTAAACTCGCTCAATCAAGTTTGTTTACTAACTTTGAGGTGCATATGGAACAGTCTACGCTCGCAGCACAGACCCAAAAGACCCTGCAGGATTTCGTTTCCGCCCTGCCGGAAGACCAGCAGGCCATCGTGGCAACTGCATTCCGGGAGTTACTGTCATCCAGTGTCGCGGCCGCTGCAAAAACCAGCGGCGATGCAGCGCCGGACTTCGTGCTCCCCAATGTACGCGGTGGGTCGCTGAGCCTTGGCGAAGCGCTGGCCGATGGCCCGGTGGTACTGAGTTTTTACCGCGGTTCCTGGTGCCCGTTCTGTAACCTGGAACTCAACGCCCTGCAGCAGCGCCTACCGGACATGCGCGCCTGCGACGCCCGGCTGATCGCCGTCTCCCCGGAAAAACCGGACGCTTCCCTGAGCCACGCTGAAAAACTGGATCTCGAATTCGACGTGCTCAGCGACCCGGGCAATCGCGTCGCGAATGAATACGGCCTGGTCATGTCGGTACACGAATCGCTGCGGCCGCTGTATCTCGAATGGGGCATCGACCTGCCGGCCGCCAACGGTGATGACCGACACGAATTGCCGGTGCCCGCCACCTACGTGATCGACCGCGACGGCCTCATCCGCGCCGCGCACGTGGACAAGGACTATACCAAACGCATGGAACCCGAAGACATCCTTGCCGCACTGCGAACACTGTCCTGATATTTTGCTAGGCGCAGTGCCCGAGTCTGCCTACAATGCACTGGCTCGACCAGGGCCGGACCATCTTCCCCTGCAGGAGCGATCACTCACTTACATTTACCGTGGAACTGCACACTATGGCGGACATTGCCAAGGACAACGCGGCTTCGACACCGCGCACCATCTACCTGAAAGACTACCGGCCACCGGCCTGCCTGGTGGAGGAAATTGCGCTGCGTTTTGAACTGGAGCCCGACACCACCCGGGTCAGCAGCCGCCTGGTGGTCCGGCACAACCCCGCTGCCGCCGACGACCCGCGCGTACTCCAGCTGCACGGCCAGGACCTGGAACTGGTGTCGATCCGCCTGGACGGGGTACTGCTGGAGGATACGGCCTACCAGCTCGACGACGAACAACTGCTGCTGAACGATCCGCGTGACGGCGCCGTGCTGGAAATCGAAACCCGCATCCACCCGGACCGGAACACCGCGCTGGAAGGCCTGTACGTGTCCAGCGGCATGTTCTGCACCCAGTGTGAGGCCGAAGGTTTTCGCCGCATCACCTACTTCCCGGACCGGCCCGACGTGATGACGCGTTTCACCACCACGCTGGTCGCCGACCGGGCGCGTTACCCGGTGCTGCTATCCAACGGCAACCCGGTCGAACAGGGGGGACTGGAGGACGGCCGCCACTGGGTTACCTGGCAGGACCCCTTCCCCAAGCCCAGTTACCTGTTTGCCCTGGTGGCCGGTGACCTGTACTGCCAGGAAGATCGCTTTCGCACCCGCTCCGGCCGGGAAGTTACCCTGAAGATTTTTGTCGAAGCGGAAAACAGCGCCAAGTGCGATCACGCACTGGCGTCCCTCAAGCAGGCCATGCAGTGGGATGAAGAGACCTACGGCCGCGAATACGACCTCGACGTCTTCATGATCGTGGCGGTCAATGATTTCAACATGGGGGCCATGGAGAACAAGGGCCTGAACATTTTCAACGCCTCCTGCGTACTGGCCAGCCCGGAGACCGCCACCGACGCGGATTACTACAATATCCAGAGCATTATCGGTCACGAGTATTTTCACAACTGGTCGGGCAACCGCGTCACCTGCCGGGACTGGTTCCAGCTCAGCCTGAAGGAAGGCTTCACCGTGTTCCGGGACCAGGAGTTCAGCGCGGACCTCAACTCCCGCCCGGTCAAACGCATCGCCGACGTCAACGTGTTGCGCAGTTTCCAGTTCGCCCAGGATGCCAGCCCGATGGCACACCCCGTTCGCCCGGATGCCTACATCGAAATCAGCAATTTCTACACCGTCACCGTGTACAACAAGGGCGCCGAAGTGGTGCGTATGATCTGCACGCTGCTGGGCCGCGAGGGTTTTCGCAAGGGCTGTGATCTCTACTTTGAACGCCACGACGGGCAGGCGGTCACTACCGACGATTTCGTTGCCGCCATGGAGGACGCCAACGGGGTGGACCTGGCGCAGTTCCGGCGCTGGTACAGCCAGGCGGGCACGCCGGTCATCCACGCCGAAGGCCACTACGACGCGCAGGCACAGTGTTACCGCCTTACCCTGACCCAGCACTGCCCGCCAACCCCCGGACAGGAGCACAAGGAGCCGTTTCATATCCCGGTGGAACTGGCGCTGCTGGACGCTTCCGGCCAGGCACTGCCACTGCAGCTCACCGGCGAGGCGCAGCCCGCCGGCCACCACCGCCTGCTGGAACTGAAGCAGACCACACAGGAATTTACCTTCAGCAATATCGGCGCAGCGCCCGTATTCTCCCTGCTGCGCGGGTTTTCAGCACCGGTGAAACTGGCAACAGAACGCTCTGACGCGGAGCTGGCTTTCCTGTTTGCCCACGACCCGGACCCGTTCAACCGCTGGGATGCCGGTCAGACGCTGGCCAGCAAAACACTGCTGCAGCTGGTGGATCAGGTGCAGCAAAACGCCATGTTGTCCCTGCCGGACGACTTTGTCGAGGCCTTCCGGAAAACCCTGCAGCACCCCGAACTCGACCCCGCGCTGGTCACCCAGGCATTGACCCTGCCCTCCGAATCCTATCTCGCCGACCAGTGCGACCGCGTCGATGTGGACGCCATTCACCGCGCGAGTGATTACCTGCGCAGGCAGCTGGCGGAACAGCTGTACAACCATTTCCTGGACATCTATCACCGCCAGAACTCGGACCAGCCCTATCGTTTCGACGCCGCCAGCATGGGTCGGCGTTCACTGCGCAACCTGTGCCTGTCCTGTCTGCTGGATAGCGGCACGGATGAAGCCCGCCAGCTGTGCCTTGCGCAACTGCAACAGGCCCACAACATGACCGACACGCTGGCGGCGCTGTCCGCCCTGTCGCGCCATGACTGGCCGGAGCGCGCGGAGCAACTGCAACGTTTTTATGCACAATGGCAACATGATCCGCAGGTAGTCGACAAATGGTTTGCGATCCAGGCGGGTTCTCCCCTGCCGGATACCCTGCAACAGGTCGAAAAGCTGCTGACACACCCCGCCTTCCGCATCACCAACCCCAACAAGGTGCGCGCACTGATCGGTCGTTTCTGCATGGGCAACCAGCTACGCTTCCACGCAGCGGACGGCGCCGGTTACCGTTTTCTCGCTGACCGGGTGCTGGAACTCGACCGCATCAACCCGCAGATTGCCGCCCGCCTGGTGAGCGCCCTGAGTCGCTGGAAGCGCTTTGACGAGCAGCGCCAGGCGCGGATGCAGGAGGAACTGCAGCGCATCCTGGGCAGCAGCGGCCTGTCCCGGGATGTGTTCGAGATCGTATCGAAAAGCCTGGAGTGAAGATTACCGGGTGGTGCGATCAGGGATTCACTCCTGCAGGCTGACTCGCACCCCCGCAGGAGCGCCGGCCTTCGGCGCGAATTTTGGGGTGTACTTTCGCGCTAACGAGCCCGCCCCTGCGGGGCACCGGCCTTGAATTCCTGCGTGGTGACCCCATGTAAAACGGCAACCGATATTCAAACAGGCAGGAATCGTGTCCAGCTCAAAACACGTCGTTTGTCCACATTGCCAGACCGTCAACCGCATTCCGGTGGAGCGCATGAACCAGCGCCCGAAGTGCGGCCGTTGCAAGGAGCCGCTGTTCACCGGACAGCCGGTGGAAGTGTCGGACGCGGAATTCGACAAGCACCTGCGTCGCGACGACATCCCGCTGGTGGTGGATTTCTGGGCGCCCTGGTGCGGTCCCTGTAAAATGATGGGGCCGCATTTCAAAACGGTGGCTGCGCAGATGGAGCCCGCGGCCCGCTTTGTCAAACTCAATACCGAACAGGCACAGCGCACGGCGGCACAGTACGGGATCCGCAGCATTCCCACGGTGGCCATTTTCAAAAACGGCCGCGAAGTCGCCCGCCAGGCCGGGGCAATGGACGCGCGCACACTCACCAGCTGGATACAGTCGCAGCTGTAAGCGCACCGCTTCAGCTCACGTAACGCAGCGCCTGTTCGATCACTTCCGTTCCGGCCGCAGGCCGGTGCGCCTGTTCACTGAGGTGGCGGCGCCAGGCGCGGGCACCGGGCTGCCCCTGGAACAGGCCGAGGATGTGACGCGTCATCTGCTGCAGCGGCGTCCCCGCCTGCAATTCGTGTTCGGCATACTCCATAAAGCGCAACGCGACCTGCTGCCGCTCGGGCGGTGCCTCCACGTCACCGGCAAAGCGGCGATCCACTTCCGCCAGCAGCCAGGGATTGTGGTAGGCCTCACGCCCGATCATCACCCCGTCGACCTGCCGCAGGTGCGCGGCTACCTCCTCCAGCGTTTTGATTCCGCCGTTGACGTGTACCGTCAGCGCCGGAAAATCCTTTTTGATACGGTAGACAAGCTCATAACACAAGGGCGGAACCTCGCGGTTCTGTTTCGGACTCAGGCCCTGTAACCAGGCCTTGCGTGCGTGCACCACCAGGGTCTCCAGCCCCGCCCCGGCCAGCGTCGACACAAAGCGGGACAGGGCTTCGTAGCTGTCCTGTTCATCCACGCCGATGCGGGTCTTGACCGTTACCGGTATCGAGACCGCAGCGCGCATGGCCGATACACAGGCGGCTACGCGTTCCGGTTCCAGCATGAGGCAGGCCCCGAAACGCCCGGACTGCACGCGGTCACTGGGACAACCGACATTGAGATTGACTTCGGCAAAACCGGCCTGTTCCGCATAGCCAGCGCAACGCGCCAGTTGCGCGGGCTCGCTGCCGCCCAGCTGGATCGCCAGCGGCTGCTCGGCCGGGTGATAGCGCAACAGGCGTTCCCGGTCACCGTGCAGCAGCGCTGCGCTGGTGACCATTTCGGTATACAGCCGGACGTGCCGGGAAACCAGGCGCAGAAAATAGCGGCAGTGCCGGTCCGTCCAGGCCATCATCGGCGCCACGGACACCGGGCAATCGGCCACCTGTGTTCGCTTCATTGTAGACAACACACCATACCGCCCCGTACCCTGAACCCTGCCTTACCGCGGGCGTACACCCCCTCGCGGCGCACACCGATACAGCGGCGGACAGTGTACGGGATGGTGGCAACAAAATATCCTTTGCCGGGAAACATTTCCGCTACACTGGAAGTCCAACAGGCCGTTACCCTGCTCTGACATACCACTATACCTACCGGGAGATCAGGCTATGCCCATACCGGATACCGGGTTTATGCTCCGTTCGCTGGAGTTTCTTGCCACCTTCTTCATCATCTTTGTCGGGCTGTGTTTCCTCACCATCGTGGTGATCTATATCCTCGATGTCACCCAGACCAAACAGGCCATCCGGCGCAATTACCCGGTCATCGGTCACTTCCGCTACTTCTTCGAAGAAATGGGCAAGTTTTTCCGCCAGTATTTCTTTGCCATGGACCGCGAGGAAATGCCGTTCAACCGCGCCGAACGTTCCTGGGTCTACCGCGCCGCCAAAGACCTGGACAACACCACGGCCTTTGGCTCGACGCGCAACCTCTCGCCGCCCGGTACGATCCTGTTTGTAAACTGCCCTTTCCCGACGCTGGGCACCGACGCCGCCCCGACCGGTGAAGTCACCATCGGTCCCACGTGCGACCAGCCCTATGTCACCAGTTCGCTGTTCAACATTTCCGGTATGAGTTTCGGAGCCCTGTCACGACCGGCTGTGCTGGCCCTGTCAAAAGGCGCGGCGAAAGGCGGCTGCTGGATGAATACCGGGGAAGGTGGCCTGTCGTCCTACCACCTGGAAGGCGGTGCCGACCTGGTGTTCCAGATCGGCACCGCCAAGTACGGCGTGCGCGATGCACTGGGCAAGCTCAGCGATGACAAACTGCGCGAAGTCGCCGCCCACGAACAGGTGCGGATGTTCGAACTCAAACTCAGCCAGGGCGCCAAACCCGGCAAGGGCGGTATACTGCCCGGCGGCAAGGTGACCGAAGAGATCGCACAGATTCGCGGCATCCCCGTCGGCGAGGACTCCATCAGCCCCAACCGGCACCCGGACATCAACTCGATCGGTGACCTGCTGGATATGCTGGAGCGAATCCGCAGCGTGACCGGCAAGCCGGTGGGTTTCAAGGCCGTCATCGGTGCCTATGGCTGGCTGGACGAACTGTTCACAGAGATCAATGCGCGCGGTGCGCCATCGGCGCCCGACTTTATCACCGTCGACAGTGCCGATGGCGGCACCGGTGCAGCGCCGATGAGCCTGATGGACTACATGGGCCTGCCGATCCAGGAAAGCCTGCCGCTGGTGGTCGACAAACTCAATGCCCACGGCCTGAAAGAGCGCGTCAAGGTCATCGCCTCGGGCAAACTGATCACACCGGCGGAAGTCGCCTGGGCCCTGTGCGTGGGCGCGGACTTCATTACCTCCGCGCGGGGCTTCATGTTCTCCCTCGGCTGTATACAGGCCCTGAGCTGTAACAAGAACACCTGCCCCACCGGCATCACCACCCATAACCCACGGTTACAGAAAGGCCTGGTGCCGGAAGTCAAGGCCGAGCGCGTGGCCAACTACGTACGCAACATGGTGTACGAGGTCGGCGTAATCGCCCATTCCTGCGGTGTGCGCGAACCCAGGGAACTGCGCCGTTTCCACGCCCGCATCGTCACCGAAAACGGGCAGTCCGTATCCCTGGCCGACCTGTACGCCGCGCATGCTGCGCGTTCCAGGGAAAATCACAGGAAACGCCAGACCCTGGCCACAAACCACCAGGGCAACCCTGGTTAATTCGTCCTGCAGACCTATGCCGGAACCAGGTTTATGGAACAGTGACGGGAAATGAATGAATCAGAGTTCCCCTGGCAGGCTGCAGCGATTAAGATACCCCTACCTGCGGAACTGAAAACAGCGGGATTTTCCAGCATCTTTCAAAGGATTCAAGTGTGAGTGACAACAAGATTCTCGTCACCGGGGGCGCCGGCTATATCGGCAGCCACGTGGTGCGTCTGCTGACCGCTGCCGGCAAGGCGGTAGTAGTCCTGGACAACCTCTCGACCGGCTTTGCCGACGCCGTGCTGGGCGCCGAACTGGTGGTCGGAGACACCGGCGATACCCGGGTCGTCAGTGGCCTGCTCGATGCGCACAAGGTCGATACCGTGCTGCACTTTGCGGCCCACACCATCGTTCCGGAATCGGTATCGGACCCGCTGAAATATTATGGCAACAACACCTGTTGCACGCGCAACCTGCTGGAATGCTGCTCGCAGGCCGGGGTGAAAAATTTTATCTTCTCCTCGACCGCAGCGGTGTACGGCATCCCCGACGACACGGTCTGCACGGAAGAAAGCCCGCTGGCGCCCATCAACCCTTACGGCACCTCCAAGCTGATGAGCGAAATGATGCTGCGCGACCTGGGCAAGGCGACCGACATGCGCCACGTCATACTGCGCTACTTCAACGTGGCCGGCTCCGACCCGGACGGCCGTATCGGCCAGTCCACCGCGAATGCCACCCTGCTGATCAAGGTCGCCGCCGAAGTCGCTACCGGGAAACGTGAACAGCTGTACGTATTCGGCACCGACTACCCGACCGAAGACGGCACCGGCGTACGCGATTACATCCACGTGGACGACCTCGCCGAAGCCCACATCAAGGCCATCGATTACCTGCGCAAGGGCGGTGACCCGGTTACCCTGAATTGCGGTTATGGACACGGTTACAGTGTGCGTGAAGTGATCGACGCCGTGAACCGCGTCAGCGGGAGTCCCATCAAGGTCATCGAAGAACCACGGCGCGCCGGTGACCCCCCCGCCCTGATCGCCAGGGCCGACCGGGCCAGGCAGCTGCTGGGCTGGGAACCCCGCTACGACGACCTCGACTTCATTGTAAAAACCTCCCTGGACTGGGAACGCAAGCTGCAGGCGCAGGAAACCGCCTGACCCTGAAACTGCCCCGATCTACGGCCTGCCCTGCTTTGCAGGAACCGGCCTTCGGCGCGAAGACCCGGGCAGGCTGTCGCAGTCAGGGGACCGGCAGGGAGCGCTACGCAGAGGCCTGCATTTTCTGACTGCGGCGCTGGCGCACCGCGTCGGCAAGCTGCTCCAGCAGGGGCACTGTCGCTTCCCAGCTGATACAGGCATCGGTAATGCTCTTGCCGTATTCCAGCCCGGTATCCCGCCGGTTGTCCTGCCTGCCTTCCTGCAGGTGACTTTCGATCATGGCACCGGCAATGCGCTCATCCCCGCCGGCAATCTGTGCCGCCACGTCGCTGCCCACCTCGATCTGCCGCAGGAACTGCTTGCTGCTGTTACCGTGACTGAAATCGATCATCAGGCGTGCCGGTAAACCGGCCGCCTCCAGTTGCTGTGCGGCGGCGGCAACACTCCGGGCATCATAGTTGGGTTCCTTGCCACCGCGCAGGATGATATGACAGTCTTCATTACCCGCCGTCGAGAAAATCGCAGAATGCCCATCCTTGGTCAGCGCCATGAAATTATGCGGCTGTGAAGCGGAACGAATCGCATCGATGGCGATCTTCAGCGCGCCGTCGGTACCGTTCTTGAAACCAACCGCACAGGACAGGCCGGATGCCAGCTCGCGGTGCACCTGGCTTTCCGTGGTGCGCGCACCGATCGCACCCCAGCTGATCAGGTCAGACACATACTGCGGTGACATCAGGTCCAGGTACTCGGTAGCCGCCGGCACACCGGAGTCGTTGATATCGAGCAGCAGTTTACGCGCCAGCCGCAGTCCCTTGTTGATATGGAAACTGCCGTCCAGGTCCGGGTCATTGATCAGGCCTTTCCAGCCAACGGTAGTACGCGGTTTTTCGAAGTAGACCCGCATGACAATGAGCAGGTCATCGGACAGTCGCTGCCGGATCTCTTTCAGGCGCGCCGCATATTCCAGCGCGGCGTCGGGGTCATGAATCGAACAGGGCCCGACAATCACCAGCAGCCGGTCATCCTCACCGTGCAGGACACGGTGAATCGCCTGCCGGGTCTCATGGGTGGTGCGTGCTGCATTGTCGGTAACCGGAAATTCCGCCTGCAGTTCCGCGTAGGGAACCACTTCGCGGATATCCACGATTCTCAGGTCATCGGTTTTATACGGCATGGTCGGTCTGTTTGCTGGTGTTGGCAGAACTGGTCGGGCCAGGAAGATCCCTGACCAGCTGCGTCCTATTCCATTAGTTTAATCTCAAGTAGTTGAATTAACGACACAAACAGAAAAGCCGCTGCGCCGGTAGCAGGATAGAGCATACCACTGTGCAACAGCGCCCGCAAAAGTCCCGCAAATGAATCAAAACACAGTAGATCAGCCGTCGATAGAGTACGGCTAATCTACTATATAAAAAGATAAGTATGGTCGGGGCGAGAGGATTTGAACCTCCGACCACCTGCACCCCATGCAGGTGCGCTACCAGGCTGCGCTACGCCCCGAAAGAGCCGCGTATCATACCGTATTGACGTATACGGTAACAGCGGTGAATGGCACGCCCGGCTGAATAGCGGACGGGGTCTGATTACCCGTCACTGCGCGTATCCCCAGGATGAATTAGTCCGACACATGGATTCCCGCTTGCGCCGGAATGACGATCAGGGACGGGGTGACCCCGGCCGGGGTCAGCGTTTGAGAATCTGCAGCAACTCTTCCAGCTCGACGCGCATCTGCCGCACGATCTGCTGGCGCTGGCTGACGTCTTCTTTCGCTTCTTCCCCGGACAGCCGCTGGCGCGCACCGCCGATGGTAAACCCCTGCTCGTACAGCAAACTGCGGATCTGACGAATCATGATCACGTCGTGTCGCTGGTAATAGCGTCGATTACCACGTCGCTTGACGGGTTTCAGTTGCGGAAATTCCTGTTCCCAGTAGCGCAGCACGTGCGGCTTTACGCCGCACAGCTCGGATACTTCACCGATGGTGAAATAACGTTTGCCAGGGATCGCGGGTAATTCGTTGTTATTGCTGGCTTCCAGCATAGGCCTCTACGCGTGCTTTGAGTTTCTGACCAGGTCGGAAGGTCACTACCCGGCGGGCGGAAATCGGAATTTCCTCACCCGTCTTGGGATTGCGTCCCGGTCGTTGATTCTTGTCGCGCAGATCGAAATTCCCGAACCCGGACAACTTCACCTGCTGGCCATCTTCCAGCGCCTGCCGGATCTTCTCGAAGAACATCTCGACCAGCTCCTTGGCCTCGCGTTTGTTGAGTCCCAGGTCTTCAAACAACTTTTCTGCCATGTCGGCTTTGGTCAGCGCCATGGTTCATCACTCTCTCAATGTCGCAGCAAATTGTTTTTCCAGTTGAACGATAATTCCTGCTTCTACCGCGTCAACCTCGTCGTCAGTCAGTGTGCGCGAAGAATCCTGTAGAATCAAGCCAAAAGCGACGCTTTTTCGCCCCGATTCTATACCTTTGCCCTGATATACATCGAATACCAGTACATCCCTGAGCATCGCTCCGGCCTGCCGGTGGATCGCGTCGCATAAAGCACCGGCCGGGATCTCCACATCCACTACTATAGCTAGGTCACGGCGGATCGCGGGAAATCTTGAGCGTTTTTCAAAGCTTGGCACCCGCCCTTTACGCAGTTCGTCCATATCGAGCTCAAACAGGCAGGTTTTACTGGGGATTCCGTGCTTACGGGCCAGCCCCGGGTGAATACATCCGAGCCAGCCAATTTGCGTTTCCCCGATCACAATCGCTGCCGTCTGTCCGGGGTGAAGTGCAGGATGCTTACCGGCCTGGAACTCCGCAGCATGGCCACCGATATCCAGCAACGCTTCGATATCGCCTTTAACATCAAAGAAATCAACCACCTGATTTTCCAGCCCCCATTGCTCCGGGTACCGGTCACCAACAACCGCACCGGAAAGCACATTAATTTGTTTTATTTCATTATCTTGCTGTATATACTTAAGGCCTGACTCGAATAATCGGATGCGACTGTGCTGGCGCGCCAGGTTATGCCGGACCGCGCCCAGCAGCCCGGCCCACAGGCTGGTGCGCATCATGGACATCTCCGACGAAATCGGGTTAGCCAGCGGCACAGGGCGGCAGTCCGGCTCCAGGTCCTTCAGTAACTCTGCATCCACGAAACTGTAGGTGATCGCTTCCTGGTAACCGCGGTCCACCAGCAGGGCCTGCAAACGCGCCAGCGGGATCTCGGCTTCCGGCAGCGGCCGCATGGTGAGGTCGCCGTGATTGTTGGCGCTGGGAAGATTGTTGTAGCCGTACACGCGCCCGACCTCTTCGATCAGGTCGGCCTCGATGGCGAGATCAAAACGGTAGCTCGGCGGCGTCGCCAGCCAGCCTTCCCCGTCCGCCGTAACCGTTACCCCCAGGCGGGTGAGCATGTCTTCGACCTGCGCGTCCTCCGGCACAAAACCCAGCAATCGACGAATACGGTCGCGGCGTAAGCGGATAGCGGTTTTGACCGGCAGGTGCTGCGCGGCGGCCACTTCACAAACCGGCCCCGCCTGCCCGCCCAGCAGTTCGAGCAGCAATGCCGTTGCGCGTTCCATGGCGCGCCATTGCAGTTCCGGGTCGACACCGCGTTCGAAACGATAGGAGGAATCCGTGCTTAAACCGTAGTGCCGCGCGCGACCCGCGATCTTTTCCGGTGTAAAGAAGGCCACTTCCAGGAACAGGTTTTCGGTCGACGCGGAGATACCGGAGTCGATGCCCCCCATCACGCCGGCCAGTGCCAGCGCCCGTTCCTGGTCACAGATCAGCAGCGTCTGTGCATCAAGCTCGACCTCGCGTTCATCCAGCAGGGTCAGTTGCTCACCCGGCTGCGCATAGCGCACCACGATACCACCGGACAAACGGTCCAGGTCGAAGGCGTGCATGGGCTGGCCGAGTTCCAGCAGGACGTAGTTGGTGACATCCACCACCGGTCCCAGGCTGCGCAGGCCACCGCGGCGCAGCTTTTCCTGCATCCACAGCGGGGTCCTGGCATCGGGGTTGATCCCGCGGATGACCCGTCCCAGGTAACGCGGGCAGGCGTCCGGCGCCTGCACATCGATCGGCAACTGCACCTCGATGGTCGCTGCCACCGGCTCAAACGCCGGCGGAGTCAGGTCAGTGCGCGTCAGCGTGCCGACCTCGCGCGCAACGCCTTCCATGCCCAGGCAATCGCCACGGTTCGGCGTCAGGTCGATCTCGATGGTGCTGTCGTCGAGGGACAGGTAGTCGCGCAGGTCGCGTCCCACCGGTGCGTCGGCCGGCAGCTCCATGAGCCCTTCGTGCTCCTCACTCAGGCCCAGCTCGCGCGCGGAACACAGCATGCCGTGCGACGGGACGCCGCGCAGCTTTGCCTTCCTGATCTTCATGTCCCCCGGCATGCGCCCGCCCACGGTAGCCAGCGGGGCCTTCATGCCGGCACGGACGTTGGGCGCGCCGCAGACAATCTGCAGCGGTTCGGTGTCACCGGTCGTGACCTGGCAGACGCGCAACTTGTCGGCATCGGGGTGCGCCTCTACCGACAGGACTTCGGCCACGATGACGCCGCTGAACGACTCGGCGGCAGGTTCCACCGCGTCCACCTCCAGGCCGGCCATGGTCAGTTGCTCTGCAAGCTGCTGCGTGTCCAGTCCGGGGTTCACCCACGCTCGCAACCAGGCTTCACTGAATTTCATACGCGGAACGCCCCTACCGGAACTGCTGCAGGAACTGCAGGTCGTTTTCGAAAAACAGGCGCAGATCGTTCACGCCGTACTTGAGCATGGCCAGGCGCTCGACGCCCATGCCGAAGGCCAGGCCGGTGTACTGTTCATTGTCGACATCTACGTGCCGGAACACGTTGGGATGCACCATGCCGCAACCCAGCACTTCCAGCCAGCCACTGTGGCTGCATACCCGGCAGCCTTCACCGGAGCAGATGACACACTCGATATCGACTTCGGCGGAAGGCTCGGTAAAGGGGAAATAGGACGGCCGGAAGCGCACGCCCAGGTCATCGCGTTCGAAAAAGTATTTGAGGAACTCTTCCAGCATGCCTTTCAGATCGGCAAAGCTGACCTTCTCGTCCACCAGCAGTCCTTCGACCTGGTGAAACATCGGTGTGTGCGTCAGGTCGGAATCACAACGGTAGACCCGCCCCGGCGCAATGATCCGGAACGGCGGCTTGCGGGTTTCCATCACGCGGATCTGTACCGGTGAGGTATGGGTGCGCAGCACGTGGTGCGCATCGATATAGAAGGTATCGTGCATGGCGCGCGCCGGGTGATGCTCGGGAATATTCAGGGCTTCGAAGTTATGGTAGTCGTCTTCGATCTCCGGCCCTTCGATCGATTCGAACCCCATGCCGGCAAACAGCCGGCTGATGCGCTGCAGGGTGCGGGTGACCGGGTGCAGGCCGCCGCTGCGCTGTCCGCGTCCCGGCAGGGTGACATCGATTTTCTCGGCGGACAGCTGCGCTTCGAGCTCGGCCTGCTGCAACTGCAACTTGCGCGCTTCGATTGCTTCCTGGACCTGTTTCTTGGCGACGTTGATGGACTGGCCGGCTTCGCGGCGCTGTTCCGGCGGCAGCGTGCCGAGCTGTTTCAGCTGCCGGGTTAGCACCCCTTTCTTGCCCAGGTAATGGACCCGGACTGCGTCCAGCGCCTTCAGGTCCGCGGCTTTTTCGAGGGCCTCTCTGGCTTGTTGTTCTAGAGCGGCTAGCGCCTCCACCGATACTCTCCTGTAACATTGGGGGCAGACCGGAATGGTGCTTAACTTAAACCCTGAGCGTACGTACCCCCGTCATTCCGGCGAATGCCGGAATCCAGGCTGTTTAATCCGGCATATGGATTCCGGCATTCGCCGGAATGACGGTAGTAATTTCGGCTTAAGCAAGTGCCATCGGGTGCCATCTGGAACAGGCCACGCTCTTCACTAAGGAAAAACCGTGGCCTGACCAATAAAACTACGCGGCCAGGCTGGCTTTGGCCTGCTCCGCCAGGGCGCTGAACGCGGCCTTGTCGTGTACGGCCAGGTCGGCGAGCACCTTGCGATCGATCTCAATGTCCGCCTTGCCCAGGCCGTTGATGAAGCGGCTGTAGGACAGGCCGTTTTCACGCGCGGCGGCATTGATGCGGGCGATCCACAGCGCGCGGAACTGGCGCTTGCGCTGACGGCGGTCACGGTAGGCGTACTGCCCGGCCTTGATGACGGCCTGTTTGGCGACCCGGTAGACCTTGCGACGGGCACCGTAGTAGCCCCTGGCCTTCTCCAGTACTTTCTTGTGGCGGGCGTGAGCCTGCACTCCACGTTTTACTCTTGGCATGGCTTTATCTCCTCACTCCACTCAGATGTAGGGCAGCATACGCCGCACGGAACGATGATCGGCATCGTTGATCTGCTCGGGCATGCCGAGCTGACGCTTGCGCTTGCTGCTCTTCTTGGTGAGGATATGGCGGCGGTGCGATTGCCCGCGTTTAAAGCCACCACTGGCGGAACGACGGAACCGCTTGGCGGCACCGCGATTGGTTTTCATCTTTGGCATAGTCTCTCTCCCGCTTCAACGTTCAGATAAGTCGCCCCCAGGTGCGGTGAGTACCCGGGACGACCGAAACCGGGGACTGCTTAATCTGCGCTTAATCGGGGACAGATTTGAAATCTGTCCCCGATTAAGCAAAGCACCGATTAAACAGTCCCCGATTAAACCTACTTCTTTTTGGGCGCCAGCACCATGACCATCTGCCGGCCTTCCATCTTCGGGAACTGTTCTACCGTTCCCAGCTCGGCGAGGTCGCCCTCGACGCGCTTCAGTAAATCCCTGCCCAGTTCCTGGTGCGCCATTTCGCGGCCCCGGAAACGCAAGGTGACCTTGACCTTGTCGCCTTCGGTAAGGAACTTCGTCAGGTTCTTCAACTTGACGTTGTAGTCCCCGATATCCGTACCGGGCCGGAACTTGATTTCCTTGACCTGGATCTGCTTCTGCTTTTTACGCGAAGCCTGGCGTTTTTTCTGTTCCTCGAACCTGAACTTGCCATAATCCATCACCTTGCAGACCGGCGGCTCGGCTTGCGGCGAGATCTCGACCAGGTCGAGGTTCGCCTCGTCTGCGATCTTCTGGGCTTCCTCCAGCGGGATCACGCCAAGCTGTTCGCCCTCTGCGCCTACTACACGCACTTCCGTGGCTTCGATGTTATGGTTGAGCCGGTGTTTCAGTCTGTTTGCTGCAGCGATGTTCAGGTCTCCAAAATAGTGCGGCCGCGGCTCGCGATTTCTGCGTTCAGCCCCTGTGACAGGGCTTGCAAGGACAGGCTACCCAGATCCTTGCCGCTGCGCGTGCGCACGGCCACGGTATCCGATTCCGCTTCCCGGTCGCCAACCACCAGCAAATACGGGACGCGTTGAATTGTGTGCTCGCGGATTTTAAAGCCGATCTTCTCGTTTCTCAAGTCCGATTTGACCCTCACACCCTGATTTTTCAGGGTTTCTTCGACTTTTTTGGCATATTCGGCCTGATTATCAGTGATATTGAGCACCACGGCCTGGATCGGCGCCAGCCACAACGGCAGGGAACCCGCGTAATGTTCGATCAAAATGCCGATGAAACGCTCCAGTGATCCAAGGATGGCGCGGTGCAGCATCACCGGGACGTGCTTGCTGCCGTCCTCAGCGACGTAGGTCGCGCCCAGCCGCTCCGGCATGGAGAAATCGAGCTGGATGGTGCCCAGCTGCCAGACGCGTTCCAGGCAGTCCCTGAGCGAGAACTCGATCTTCGGGCCGTAGAAAGCCCCCTCGCCCGGCTGCAGTTCCCAGTCGAGCTTTTTGAGGTTCAGGGCTTCTTCCAGGGATTTTTCCGCCTTGTCCCAGAGATGATTGGCGCCGACGCGTTTTTCCGGCCGGGTGGACAGCTTGATGATCACTTCCTCAAAACCGAAATCCCGATACACCTCGAACAACAGGTCGATGAACGCAGACACTTCGTCGAGGATCTGTTCCTCGGTGCAGAAAATATGCGCATCGTCCTGCACGAAGGCACGCACGCGCATCAGGCCGTGCAGCGTCCCGGACGGTTCGTTGCGGTGGCAGGAACCGAACTCGGCCAGCCGCAGCGGCAGGTCGCGGTAACTCTTCAGGCCCTGGTTGTAGATCTGGATGTGCGCCGGACAGTTCATGGGCTTGATGGCAAAGGTGTGGTGCTCGGACTCGGTCACGAACATATCGTCCTGGAACTTTTCCCAGTGCCCGGACTTTTCCCACAGGCTGCGGTCGATCACCGAAGGCGTGTGCACTTCCTGGTAACCGTGGTCGCGCAGCCTTGCGCGGATATAATCCTGCACCTGCAGGTACACCTGCCAGCCATTGTCGTGCCAGAACACCATACCCGGTGCTTCTTCCTGGGTATGAAACAGGTTCATGACCTTGCCGAGCTTGCGGTGGTCGCGCTTCTCGGCTTCTTCCAGCCGGTGCAGGTAAGCCTTGAGCGCTTTTTTATCGCTCCAGGCGGTCCCGTAGATGCGCTGCAGCATTTCATTGCGTGAATCACCACGCCAGTAGGCGCCCGCCACTTTCATCAGCTTGAACGCCTTGATCTTGCCGGTCGAGGGTACATGCGGTCCGCGACACAGGTCGATGAACTCACCCTGCTGGTACAGGGAAAGCTCCTGGTCCGCGGGAATGTCGCTGATGATCTCGGCCTTGTATTCCTCGCCCATGTCACGGAAGAAGGCAATGGCCTCGTCGCGTGGCATTACCTTGCGCGTGACCTCGAAATTCTGTTTGGCCAGTTCGGCCATTTTCTTTTCGATCTTTTCCAGGTCTTCGGGCGTAAATGCGCGCTGGTAGGCAAAGTCGTAGTAAAAACCGTTTTCGATCACCGGGCCGATGGTGACCTGCGCCTCCGGGAACAACTCCTTGACCGCCTGCGCCAGCAAGTGGGCCGTGGAATGACGAATGACGTCCACACCCGCCTCGTCGCGCTCGGTGATGATGCTGAGTTCGGCATCCTGGTCGATGACATAGGAGGTATCGACCATTTTACCGTCGACACTGCCGGCCAGCGCCGCCTTCGCCAGGCCGGGGCCGATATCGGCAGCGACTTCGTGAACCGAAACGGGGTGATCGAAAGAACGCTGGCTACCGTCGGGGAGAGTGACTACAGGCATGTGTGCTTGCTCCAGTGGTGACCATTACGAGAGGCCACTTGAAAATTTGAAGGGTGCTTACGCTGTCATTGCGAGCGCTGCGCTCACAATGACCGTTGTAATAAAAATGGGGACAGATTTCAAATCTGTCCCCATAGCCTATCCAGTCTGGTAGGCGCGATTGGATTCGAACCAACGACCCCCACCATGTCAAGGTGGTGCTCTAACCAACTGAGCTACGCGCCTGAAGAGCGCGTAAGATACCGGATAATTTCCCTGATGTCATCCCGGCGCCGGGAGTCCCTCAGGCGCTGTCCTCCATCAACCCCAGGTTACTCTCCTGGATATGCCGGATCTGGTCACGGATCCGGGCCGCTTCCTCGAATTCCAGTTCCTGTGCATGCCGATGCATCTGTTTTTCCAGTTTTTTGACCTTTTTCGCCAGCATGGCCGGTGACAGCGAGGCATATTCCGTCACGTCCTCGGCCACTTTGGCAAAACGCCGGGCACCGCCGATACTGCCGGCATAGGCCCCCTCCATAATGTCCGCCACGGCCTTGCGGATGGACTGCGGGGTGATGCCGTGTTCCTTGTTATGGGCCAGCTGGCGCTCGCGGCGCCGCTCGGTCTCGCCAATGGCCCGCTGCATGGAGCCGGTCACCTGGTCGGCGTAGAGGATCGCCTTGCCGTTGACGTTGCGTGCGGCGCGACCGATGGTCTGGATCAGCGAGCGCTCGGAGCGCAGGAAGCCCTCCTTGTCGGCATCCAGGATCGCCACCAGCGAGACTTCCGGCATGTCCAGCCCCTCGCGCAGCAGGTTGATCCCTACCAGCACGTCGAACTCCCCCAGGCGCAGGTCGCGGATGATCTCCACGCGCTCGACCGTATCCACATCCGAGTGCAGGTAGCGCACCCGCACCCCGTGTTCGGCCAGGTATTCGGTCAGGTCCTCCGCCATGCGCTTGGTCAGGGTGGTGACCAGTACGCGTTCTTCCACCGCCACACGCTTGTGGATTTCGGACAGCAGGTCATCCACCTGGGTGCCGGCCGGGCGTACCTCGAGTTCCGGGTCCACCAGCCCGGTGGGGCGCACCACCTGCTCCACCACCGCGCCGGCGTGCCCGGCTTCGTACGGTCCCGGGGTGGCGGACACAAAGATGGATTGACCGATCACGCGTTCGTATTCATCGAAGCGTAACGGCCGGTTGTCCAGTGCCGAGGGCAGCCGGAAGCCGTATTCGACCAGGGTGGTCTTGCGCGAGCGGTCACCCTTGTACATGCCGCCGATCTGGGGAATGGTGACGTGCGATTCATCCACCACCACCAGCGCATCATCGGGCAGGTAATCCAGCAGTGTCGGCGGCGGCTCACCCGCCTTGCGGCCCGACAGGTAGCGGGAGTAGTTCTCGATACCGGAGCAGTAGCCCAGCTCGACCATCATCTCGATATCGAACCGGGTGCGCTGTTCGAGGCGCTGGGCCTCCACCAGCTTGTCCTCGTTGCGCAGCACTTCCAGGCGTTCCGCCAGCTCCGCCTTGATGAGATCGATGGAGTCCAGCAGGGTCTGGCGCGGCGTAACGTAGTGGCTTTTCGGGTACACCGTCAGGCGTGGCACGCGCCGCAGCACCTCACCGGTCAGCGGGTCGAAGTACGACAGGTTTTCGATTTCATCGTCGAACAGTTCGATGCGCACTGCTTCGTACTCGGATTCCGCCGGGTGGATATCGATCACCTCGCCGTGCACCCGGTAGGTGGCGCGCGCCAGTTCGACATCGTTGCGCGTGTACTGCAGTTCCGCCAGCCGCCGCAGGATGGCGCGCTGGTCGATACGGTCGCCGCGCACCAGGTGCAATACCATACTTAAATAGGAACGCGGATCCCCCAGGCCGTAGATGGCCGAGACCGAGGCCACCAGCACTGTATCGCGGCGTTCCAGCAGCGCCTTGGTGGCCGACAGGCGCATCTGTTCGATGTGCTCGTTGATCGAGGCATCCTTTTCAATAAAGGTATCCGACGACGGGACGTAGGCTTCCGGCTGGTAGTAATCGTAGTAGGAAACAAAATACTCCACCGCGTTGTGCGGGAAGAACTCCTTCATCTCGCCGTACAGTTGGGCGGCGAGCGTCTTGTTGGGCGCCAGGATCAGGGTCGGGCGCTGCACCTGCTGAACCACATTGGCGATGGTGAAGGTCTTGCCGGAGCCGGTGACTCCCAGCAGCGTCTGGTGCGCCAGCCCGGATTCCAGCCCTTCGACCAGCTGCCGGATCGCCTCCGGCTGGTCACCCGCCGGGGTCATGTCACAAACAAGGTTAAATTTATCGCTCACAGGGTTTAAGTAATACGTCCGCTTTCAGTATCATGGGCCGGGCTGAGACGGCCATTCAATAACAAGGAACCCCGGCGTGAACGAAATCACCCTGTCGCAACGTGTACAGCGGGTCAAACCCTCCCCCACCCTCGCCGTGACCGCCCGCGCAGCCGAACTGCGCGCCGCCGGCCAGGACATCATCGGCCTGGGCGCGGGCGAACCCGACTTCGATACGCCCGAACACATCAAGGAAGCCGCGATCCGGGCCCTGCGCCAGGGCGCCACACGCTACACGGCCGTAGACGGCACCGCGGAGCTCAAAAACGCTATTATAAACAAGTTCCGGCGCGATAACGGGCTCGATTACCAGCCCGACCAGGTGCTGGTCTCCTGCGGCGGCAAGCAGAGCTTCTACAACCTGGCACAGGCGCTGCTGAACCCGGGTGACGAAGTCATCATTCCGGCGCCCTACTGGGTCTCCTACCCGGACATGGTGCGGCTGGCCGATGGCGAACCGGTCATCATCAAGGCCGGCCTGGAAACGCGCTTCAAGATCACCCCCGACCAGCTGGAAGCCGCCATCACCCCGAAAACCCGCCTGTTCGTGCTCAACAGCCCGTCCAACCCGACCGGCGTCGCCTACACCCGGCAGGAACTGGAACAGCTGGCCGAGGTGCTGCTGCGCCACCCGCAGGTGCTGATCGCCACCGACGACATGTATGAACACATCCTCTGGACCGATGCACCGTTCGTCAACATCGTCAATGCCTGCGAAGCCCTCTACCCGCGCACCATGGTGCTGAACGGCGTCTCCAAGGCCTACGCCATGACCGGCTGGCGCATCGGTTACGCCGGCGGTCCCGGAATACTGGTCCAGGCCATGAAAAAGATACAGTCGCAGAGCACCTCCAACCCGGCCGCCGTCTCCCAGGCCGCAGCCCGGGAAGCGCTGGACGGCGACCAGGCCTGTATCACCCCCATGCTCAAGGCCTTCCGGGAGCGGCATGACTACGTACTACAGATGCTGAACACCTTCCCGGACGTACGCTGCACCGCCGCAGACGGCACCTTCTATTCCTTCCCGGATTTCAGCCAGGTGATCAACCGGCTGGACGGCATCAACGACGACGTGGAACTGGCCGAATATTTCCTGCAGAAGGCCGGGGTTGCACTGGTTCCCGGCTCCGCCTTCGGGGCACCCGGGTACCTGAGAATCTCGTTTGCCACCTCCATGGAAATCCTCGAAGACGCGCTGGGACGCCTGAAAAAAGCCATCGGCGGCTAAGCCGACCAGCCCGGCGATTTGTTGACCGGATTGGGCGAGTTCCGTATTATCCCTCCCCTTCGCGAAATGCGATTCCCCGGTAGCTCAGTCGGTAGAGCGGGTGACTGTTAATCACTAGGTCGGCAGTTCGAGCCTGTCCCGGGGAGCCAAACAAGACGAAGGCCGATATTCCCCATATCGGCCTTTTTTGTGCCCGGTCGGGGGGCAGGCGCGCCGGGATATCGGGGCAACTCATGTGGATTTAATGAATGAATACGACCGAAACAAACAAAATGATTGATCAGGCCTTTGCCGCAGTGGAACAAGGCAAGCTGGCGGATGCGGAACAATTGTTCGCCCGGGCTTGCGAAATGGACGGCAATAATAGCGAGGCCTGGATGATGCGGGGCGCGATTCAGCTTGAGTACGGCGCAACGGAAGTGGCATCTGATTATCTGGATCGGGCTCTCGAACTGGATCCAGATAATATCGAGGCCCATTTCACGTTGTGCAAACTCTTTCTAGCCGATGAGCGCCTGGAAGAAGCCATCGCCAGTGGCCGCAAAGCGGTAGAACTCGACAGGAATTACGGAGAAGCCTGGTTAACATTAGGGTTAACCTATGCGAAAACCGGCCAATACCAGGACGCTGAACAGAGTATACGGATTGCCACTACCCTGCTGCCTGAATCGGCTGAGGCCAAAATCGCCCTTGTAAATGCACTGAGATGTCAGTCCAGGCTGGAAGAGGTTGTGCCCGTCTGTGAGACAATCCGTATCGGAAACCCCGATCAGTCATATATCTGGCACAGCCTGGGACTGGCATACCAGGAGTTACATATGCTGCAGGATTCCGAGCAGTGCTTTGCAAAAGCCATCGAACTGGACCCCCGTTACGCAGAAGCCTATTGCAGCCTGGGAGAAGTAAATGCCGCACAGGGGAACGGCCGGCAGGCGATGGCCTTCTACAAAAAATCCAGGGAATTCGACCCCACGATTCCCCGCCTTCATTTTAAACTCGGCCAGGTATTGCTTTTTAACAGTTCCGATGAGCATCAACGACTGCTACGGCAACTGCAACGGGACCATGTATACAGCGATGCCGGCGAAGCCGGCAATATAGCTGCAAAGCTGGCCGAAAATGTGCAATACGATGATCCTCCAGCACTGGCCAGCCTGGTTCAGTTCTTTTCCGACTTTGATCCCGAAAAACTATACCCCACGGCATGGTGGTCCAGTGCCTTGCAGCAGTTCGGACCACCGGAGCTGGCTTCTGACACAGTGATGCGCAGTGTGTTCTCGGCTGTCTTCAGCTGGTCGCTTCCCTGCAAGGAAGCACTGGATGCGATAGTGGATTTTGCCGCAGAATCCAGGATAGCCTCTTACGGATCCGGGGCAGGTTACTGGGAGTACTTGCTGGGCAGCCGATATGGTGTCGACATCGCTTGCCATGACATGGAACTGCGCCACCGGTTTATCGAGATGAAGGAACAACGACACACGGACACGGTGATCAACCCATCGGATACTGTTTTTCTTTCCTGGATCCCTGGAGAATCCAGTGACGGTCTGGGTATAGAATCCTTGCTGGACCAGTTACAGACCGGGCAGAAGCTGGTGCTGGTCGGTGAACCGGCGGACAGACTGGGACAGCCACGCACCTGCGGGACCGCCCGCTTCTTTCAATTCCTGCGCAATAACTTCGAACAGCATGCAACCATCCCGCTCGCTAACTATGCCTACCTGGAAGACTGCGTGGAACTGTTTACGAGAAAATCCTCGTAACCTGCAGGAAGGAACCGCTGAAGTCAACACGGCTTGATGCAGGTCAGTACCATCTCGCGCTAATGGGCGTATCTTTACTACAGAAGGAATAAAGGCAGGAAGTCCTCCAGTCATAAGTGAGGAGGGTGAATCATGAAATCACGTCTTTGGGGCATTATCAGCACCTGCTTCATTACTCTGGTTACAACATTATCCAGTACAGCGATGAGCCAACCGTTGGCGGCCCGTCTTCCCGAGGTTTCCGGCGGAGGCAATCCCGGGGCGGTTCCGATCGCCGTGTGGGTGGTTATTATTGGTCTGATTGGGTTGGTGGGCATCGCGAGAAGGAACTCGACCGGGAGGTAGCTGCTGCGCCGGCCACAGCGGATTATTGTGCCATATGCGGAAATGGTTATGTCGCCACTGTACACTGGCGCTATAATCATGTCGCCAGGGGTTCATTACGCAAGGAAGTTCCATGGAAGGGCGTATTGTAAAGTTGATTGAGCTGTTAAGCCGGATTCTTTGCGACACTCGCTGTGAACAGCCTGCAGACGCAGCCTATCTGTTTGCCCAGACGGAAGACAATCAGGATTCGGTTTTATCGGCGGCCGGCGAACTTCTGGATAAACATCTGGCAAGGAAAATACTGATTCTGGATACAAGTGCCCGGAGTGGCTACCCCGGCTTTGAGCACTGGCAACAGAAACTGAATGCATCAGGAGTTGCCGACAAATATATACAGGGTGTGAGTCTTGCTGGAGACTGCCCCCTGAATACACTTATTGAGGCGGAAGCAATGGCAGATCATGCCAGGCTAAATGGTTATGAAAGCCTGTACATTGTTGCTGCACCATTCCACCAGTTGAGGGCGTACATGACAGGCGTGACTGCGCTCATGCGACGCTGCCCGGGGCTAAACCTGTACAGCTATGTCGGGAATCCACTGCCCTGGCAGGAAAATGTGGTGCATTCACAGGGGGAACACCGGGGAGAAAGACGGACTTTGATCAGCAGTGAACTGGAGCGCATCGAGAAATACCAGGGAAAAGGTGACCTGAAATCCATTGACGGCGTACTGGAATACCTGAACAACAGGGCACCGCAAGATTGAAGCGGGATCATCAAATACTGGATTTTCCGGTTCCCTCATTACTAACGAAACACAGGAAGTATTTGTGAATCGTCGTAGACGGTGACTGAGTGGGCGCATTGACCAGAATTTTTTGGCAATCAGAGTTTCCTGAAACAGCATGATGCCGCATACACAAAAAGGGCCTGTATGCTCGGTCAGGTGGTGGTACTACGTCATCGTCCCTGTCATTTCCACTCTACTGACCGTAGCGCTCATTGAGGCAGGCTTCACGCTGTTGCACCCGGTTCCTTTCTCCATAGAAAGTAATATGTATTTTTCCCCCGATCCATTTACCGGTTACCGATTGAAGCCCAACGCAAACGGTTATTTTCAACACCGGATACCCGCCCGAACCAACCGATACGGACATCGGGATGAGTTTGTTCCAATGGAGAAACCTGTGGGCACTTTCAGAATCCTGTTGCTGGGCGACTCTTTCACGGTTGGTGCCAGTGTTGCCGAAGACGACACCTACGCAGAAGTTCTCGAAGTGCTTTTGAACAAAATAAGCGCAGCGCCTGTTGAAGTCATTAACGCCGGAGTCGGGGGATGGGACCCGTTTCAATATGCGCAGTACTATAAACATTACGGACGCAACTTCTCCCCCGACCTGGTTCTTGTCGGTTTTTTTGTTGGGAACGATACCTACAGCCAGATAACAGACATCCATCAGACAAGGACAGCCGTTCTTGGACGGCGGGTAACCAGAGAGGCTACGATGGATCCTCTCATTCGCCTTAAGGTGTTCTTATACAACCATTCCAATATCGCACGACTGGCCTGGAACCGGGGACCAACCATAGAAAACGTCACACGGAAAGACTGCGCTGATTTTTCCACGCAGTATCTTGCCATACAGCGCAGCCGGCTGAACAATCACCTGAAACGGTCAGGCCGCCAGGAAAACCGCGTGATAAACAGCATCCACCAGATCAGCGAGATCAGGAAACTTGCCGATATGGATTCCATACCGCTGGTGGTTTTACTGTTTCCCGATGAAAACCAGGTTAACGAGCGTCTTCAACAGGTCCTGCTGGCCGACGGAGACCGTGAGAAATATGATTTTGGCATGCCACAATCAATGCTCCTGGATTTGTTCAGCGAAGCAGGGATTCCCGCCGTAGACCTGCTGCCCTTTTTTAAAAACGATGCCCGCTGTCTGTACATGAATGACACGCACTGGACACCGAGTGGACATGCGCTGGCGGCGAGGGTCATATATAACTATATAGTCAATGAAAATCTGATGTCTGGCTCCGCGCCACGGAAGCAGTCGTCGGTCAAAGACTAGTGCACCGAACGCCGGTAGTCGCGGGTAACACCCTTGTCATCACGGCACAGCACCTGGTCGGGACGGGCCAGCCGACAGGACATAGTGTACTCGCTGATTTGCCAGCCGGTCTCGGTGGACAGGGCCGCTTCCCTGGCACTGTCCGAATCATCCTTCAGCAGTTTAACCAGGGTGCGGTAGGACAACTGGAAACGATTTCCATCCGCAAACCCCTTCAGCGTTGTCTCTACCTTGTACAGTGCCGGACCATACCGGGTCTTGATGTTCTGTGGAACGCTCAGGCAGGCGAGCTGTTCGCCCTGGCTGTTGCAGTAGGTAACTTTAGAGGGCAGCAGGGACGCGGGTTTACCACGACTGGACCATTGCCCTTCCAGCAGCATCGCCCTGAGCCGCTCGCGCGGGCTGCGTTTCGGCACAACCCGGGGGGTCGCTGTGGTCGCAACCCTGACCGGCGCCCGGGGCTTGACCGGGGCCGCAGGCGGTGCCGGTTTTTTTACCGGGACTGCCGTTTTTCGGCTGGTCTCCGCCTGGTTCAGGTTCATTGCCAGGCGCAATTCTGCTTCACGCCGCAAGCGCGCCTTCTCTGCCTCGACGGCAGCCGCATCCACTTTATCCACTTTGGCAGGCTCGGGTTCAGGCGTTTCAACTGCCGGCTCGGGCTTTGCAGCAATCTCCGCAGGTTCGTCCGCCCTGACTGCTTCCCCGGAGCCGGCAACCGGCTCTGAAGATGTCGGGGTAGCGCCTTTTTCAACCTCGGCGGCCGGTGCTTGCGCTATGGGTGGTGGCGAACGGGTATCTGCTGCACTCACGGAAACATCCGCTACTGCTACCGCTTGCTCCGCGTTCTCCTCGCTACCGGCATCCACCTTCGCGTCTGCATCTGCGCCAACATTGTCCCCCATACCGGCATCCGTAACCGGCGCTTCCCGACCGGTATCCAGCTGTTCGGCCAACGGCAACCCCGTGGTTTCGCCACCCGGCCCGGGCTGCTCCACCGGTGCCGGAACCTCCCCGGTAACCCCGCTATTCAGCGGTGCATTGAACGTCACCTGGGGCGTGGCTTCATTGTTCTTGTCGAGCAGGCCCAGCAAGTCAAAGCCCGTATCCCCGTTATAAACCGTCCATGCAATCCCGACGAATACCGCAATGGCAGCGACCTTGCCCCACGGCTTCTTTGCCGCCGTGGATTCCGGTACCGGTGCAGGCGGGGCTGCGCCAATGGTTGGCTCCCTGCGCATGGTCGGCTCGATGCGCCGCTTGCGGCCACTCACCTGGGCGGGCGTAACCTGTTCAGGCGACTTCCTTTTACCGCCGAAGCGAGGTGATGCCTTGCGGGAGGGTTGCGTTGGTTCCGTTGCCGGCCCGGACTTTGCCGGTTTGCGCCGGAACTTTTTGGCCTTCCGTTTTGTGGCAGACTCATCGGCCGTCGGTACGGGCGCTGCGTTCATGTCCCTGCGTGGAAGACTGCGCACCGGCGCGTCTGCACCCTGGTCAGGCTCGCCTGGCGCCGGCTCCCGGCTTTCACCTTCGGATTCCGGGGACAGCAGGAACTCCTTGTGCAACTCCTCGATGACCGTCCGGGCATCTTCGGTGACCAGCGCGTGTTTCTGCTCCAGCCCCCCGTAGAGGAACAGGCGGTTGCAGATCAGGTTGATCCGGCGCGGTATACCGCCACTGTAGCGATGGATCAAACGCAAGGCACCCTCGTCGATACTCGGGTCGCCCTTCCAGCCAACGCGCGACAGGCGGTGTTCGACGTAGTCGATCACCTCGTCCAGCCCCAGTGGCTGCAGGTGTGAAGCGGCAATCAGGCGCTGGTGCAGGTGCTCCATACCGGGCTTGCGCAACATCTCCAGTAACTGTTCCTGGCCCACCAGGAAGATCTGCAGCAACAGCTGGTGGTTACGTTGCAGGTTTGCCAGCAGGCGCAGTTCTTCCAGGGCCGCGGCACTCAGACCCTGTGCCTCGTCGACAATCAGGATGACGCGCCGTCCCTTGTAGCTCTGCTGGTTGAGAAACTGTTCCAGCTCCTGCAACAGGCCGGGTTTACTGGTGTCTTCCGGGTGCAGGTCAAACAGGTTGACGACCATCTGCAGCAGGTCGCGGGATTCGAGCTGGGTACTGGTGAGGGTGGCGACCTCGATGTGCTCCTTGTCCAGCCCCTCCACCAGGTCGCCGATGAGGGTGGTCTTGCCCGTGCCCGGCCCGCCGGTTACCGCGATGAACCCCTCGCCCTGGAAAATCGCATACTGCAGGTACGCCCTGGCATTGGCATAACTGCTGTGCGCCAGGGAAAAGCGATGATCCGGACTCAAGCGGAAGGGCTCGCCCGTCATCTTGTAATAGGTTCTGTATACGTCGAGCATCGGTTCTGTATTGTCCCGGCCAGGGTCCGGAAATGCGCACCACTCCGGCAGCTAACCCACTGCGATCTATGATATTATTGCGGCTGAAGCGCCCCCAGCTGTAGCGCATGCCTTGTCAGCCAGCAGATCACATTAACATATTACAGTAACCTGAAGAACTATAGCGGAAAATCCTGCCGGGCAGCACAAAAATGCTTGACTTGACAACGAATTACGCGGATTCTTTACCGAATCTGGATACTTGGAGTCCGCCGCGGCGTGCCTCCGGAGAACACAATTCTATGAAAAATCCCGTCGTCCAGTTCCTGTTGTGGGGGCTATTCCTGAGTTACCCCGCCTTTGGCCAGGAGGCCATCCAGATCGAGATTGACAGCGCACCGGTCGAGGTGGAAATCCAGAAACCGGAACCCGCTACACCTCCCAAACCGGAAACCACCGCGGAACAGCAGACTGCGGAGACTGAAGAAACGCCCGGCACAGAAGAACAAACCGCGCAGAGCGGTATGAGCCGCGGGCAGACCGTAGGGATTGCCATCGGCGCGGTGGTCGCAGCCGGGCTGGCGTTGCTGGCTGGCGGGGGTGGTGGTGGCGGTGGCGGGAGCAGCACACCGCAGCACTGACCTCCTGATCGACATGACAGGTTCCATACTACCCGCCACCCTGCACCAGTTGTTCCGGTCGGCGTTCCAGCACCCCGATTCCAGAAGGCACCGGTACCGCCGGTAAAATTCAGCACATCATCTTTAAATCATTTTTCCGGCGCATATTCTGCAAGTAATCTGTGTGCATTCTTTCAATGAGCTCCTGCCAGTTTGGCGCCTCGTAACCGGTAGCCGCCCTGAAACGCCCGGCATCCAGTGATCGATCGATCACTGGATGATCTTTCGAAACCACCTCAATGATCTTGCCATACACCCGTGCCACCTGTTGCAACAACTCCAGCTTGCTGATCGGGTCAGCTGCGACATGATATAAGCCTCTCAGACCGGTATCGGGAATGATGACATCACGCACCAGCTGTGCAAGAACAACCGTCGGCAAACCGGAAAATATGGCCCGGGAAAATCCACCGCAGCTTTGCTGCCGACCGAGAAACCAGTCGATCAGCCCCTCGGCGCTATCCAGCGCATGCCCGATTGCCGAGGTGCGCAGGGTAATCACGCGAGGGCCATGCACCTCGCCCAGCAGTTTGGACAAACCGTACAGATCCCTGGCATCAGCCAGGTCCGTCTCCCGGTACTGCCCCTTTTCACCAGAGAATACGCAATCGGTACTAAAATGCACCAGGCGGGCACCGGCGGTATCGCACAGTCCGGCCAGACGATGCGGCAACAGGGCATTCAGGGGTATAGCCTGCAAGGGGTCACTGGCGCCTGGCAGCTGCTTGATCAAACCTATACAGTTGATCACCACCTCGGGAGCGACGCGCTCAAACACGCCCGCCAGGACACCCTCACTATTCACATCGATACCCGTCAGCAGATGCGCTGCAACCCGGTGCGGGAAGAGCGGTATGGTGTCGGCCGAACGCATGGTCCCGAACACCTCATGCTCCCCGGGTTCAGAGAGCACCCGGAGCATTGCATTCCCCAGCATACCGCTGGCACCCAGCACCAGCAGCTTCATCAGGCAGCCGCTTGCCGCGATGCAAGTGAACGGAAGTGGTCCAGCAACTGGTCGACCAGCAGATGGCGGTCAAAGTGCTGGCGGAAATACCGGCATCCGTTGCTGCCCAGCCTGTTACGCTCTTCAGGCGTCATCCTGAACAGGGTCAGGACTGCTTCCGACAGGGCCTTTGCATCACTGGCCGGCACTGCCAGACCGGCATCCGCCTCGATCACCATACGCGCACCTTCGCCATTGAGACTCGCCAGGACCGGCCTTCCGGCGGCCATATAGCTCTGCAGTTTGCTGGGTACCGTGGCGGAAAAAACCGGATCATCGGTCAGCGTCACAAGCAGTGCCGACGCCTGGCGGAAAATGCAGGGCATGGCAGCCAGCGGATAGCGACCGGGAACCGACACATTACGCAGACCACGTTCCTGTACTTCGCGACACAACCATTGCCTGCGCGCACCTTCACCCAGCATGACAAAATGTATATCCGGATAGCTCTTCAATAAACAGGCTGCTTCGACAACCACGTCAAGTGCCTGCACCGTACCGATGTTGCCGGCAAATACAACCGGGAAGCAGGCATCCAGGCCCGGCACCTGCAGTTCCGACGCTTCGCCCACGCCACAGAAAACGGCATCGACGGAATTCGGGTAATATACAACCGGCCTGCCGGGCGCCAGCTCCTTGACAGCGGAAAGGTAAGCGCGCGACTGCACCAGCACAAGGCTGGAGTGACGATAGATAAAACTGACAATGCGTCGTACAACAGCCAGTATGTGCCGGTTTCGCACATAGCCGGTAGCCGCCAGGCTCTCCGGCCAGAGGTCCTGCACCCACACCACCACCGGACACCCCTTCAGGCGACCAAGCAACAGGGCCGGGATCGCCTGCAGCAGCGGCGAGGACGCGTACACGAATATCACATCGTAGCGACGGCCACGCAGCAACCAGGGAGCAAACAACAGCCCGGAAAAGATAAAGGACAGATAGTTAATGACCAGTCGGAATGCCGTGGCTGACCCCCGGGAGGCAAGCGGAACCCGAAACACGGAAACCCCGGCACGTTGCTCCCGTTGACAACCCCAGCCACGATAACCGGGGTAGTAGCGCCCTTCTGGATAGTTAGGCTTGCCAGTGAGCACATCGACCTCCTCGCCGCGCTCGGACAAAGCCTGGGCCAGATCATTGATCCGGAAATCCTCGGGCCAGAAGTGCTGGGTCGAGACCAGGATCCTCACGGGCGCAGGATTCGTTCCAGAAACTGGTCGGCCGTCATTACCGGCGCAAGCGGCTCGGGGCAACCCAGAAAACGGCGTACTGCGCGCGCTATCGACAAAGCCGAGCCAGCGTCGAAGGTCTCCGCCGGGGTTACCAGGTCGCGCACATAATCCAGCTCGGATGCCACAACAGGCAAACCACAGGCTTTTGCCTCAAGAAGTGGCAGACCGAATGACTCCGATGTCGAGGGGAAAATCAGCGCGCGCGAATGCCTGTACAAATTCAATACCTGCTCCCGGGACAATCCGTCCGGGTTCTCAATGCGCAGCTTGTTGTCCGCACACAGCTGCGCCACCCGGTCGAGCAGTCTCCTGTTTTCCGGCCCAATCGTCAATACCAGTGACGGGAATAACCCTGCCTCCGCGAGCAGTAGCCACGCATCAAGCAAACGGTCATGATTCTTGTGCGCATCCCCTGCGGCCACATACACGAAATCATATTCGCCGGCGCCCTCTTCGCAATCCTGGTCAACAATCACTGAATCGGCAAACGGCAATATGCTTACTTCCGGGTCTGCTCCGTGCCATTTGCGCAACTCCCGGGCCATCGTACCGGTCTGTACCACGTATTCATCCACGCGGCGCCGGAACACTTTTGTGATCAGGCGTTCAAGAGCGATACGCAGCGCAATTTTCAGTGGAAACTGCCGCAGCGAATTGACACCAAGCAGATTTCGATTTTGCTGGAATACGACTACCCTGCCGTGCACCGGAAACAGCGGCGGCAGACCGTTAAAGCAAAGTATCACATCACCGCTCTGACTCGTGCGCCACAATCGCCATTGCGCCACAAACCTCGCCAGCCCTGTCCGGTTAACATAATGTACTTCAAGCCCCTGCGGCAATCTCAACCGATGCCGTGTACGTGCATCCAGCTGCGCCCATTGCAATGCGGCCGGTGCTGCATTCAGCAAGTCCTGCAACAATACAAATCCACCTCCCGTATGGACATTTGGAGCATGCAACAGCAGACGCATATTACCTGCTTGCTCCACGCTTACAGACATCCACCTTACCCAATCCCTGCGGAAACATCCGTCGAACGTCATTCCTGGCACGGTTATCCAGCGATGATACCACGCGGCGCACTCCTTGATCTGGCCGCGCACTGAAAGGGGTAACGTGAGAACAGGTTTCTCCGACAGGCGATACGGAAGAGAAATAGTAATTTGAGATACAGCAACGGCGCGTATCTGTGACAGCTGAACTCATCACCGGCCAACAGTTACAACAGGGCGGGCCATCCTTACCAGAAGGGGAATTGATCCTGGTAGATGTTTGAACCGTATTCATAAACTATCCTTCAACCATTTATGCTACTATTGTTTTTTCTCGAAAAAGCCAGGCTGCCATAAAATGAAATATGAGCGCGATTGGAATTATGCCGATGGCTCCTGATACGAACCATGCATCCTGCTGGATAGCCGAAAATAACCCAAGCCATATTACTGGCACATAGGCTAGTCGTAAAAAGGCTAACTTACGTTTTGCGTATACCTCCCACGCCCAATAAAACGCACCCATGAACAGGGATGTGAACACCGCAAGCGGCCAGCCGCCATTCCAGTACGCCTCAGCAAACATCCCGGGAGCACTCTGACTGTCCGGATTCCCGTCGACTAGCTGATTAAATTCGAATCCCGGGGTCATAATTGGCTTCTCGGGATAAATAATTCTGGGAATAAATACATAAAGTGCCAATGCGAAGGTGTCGCCTGAACGACCCTGGTCATAAGCCGTCATGGCGAAGGATTGAGCATTTGCGTAATTCAAGCGGCACCACCAACTCTGCACTCCGGGGAGAAGGTCCGCCGCATCGTCCCTGCCGCTGCGCGCAAATTCTTCGAGCGCGGACTGCACGTCAGACAAACTTGTCAATCCCTTTACGCCGTAAGCCATGCGAGCGATGGTAACCAAAGGTGTCAGCACAACTCCATATAGCACGGCACCCATCAGCCCGATAATTACAATCCGTTTGAATCGTATCCCGGTCAGAACCGCCGCCAGCATAAGCGCGACCCCTACTTTCAATATTGCAAGTTTACTCAACGTAACAAATGCACTCCCTCCTTCAATAAATAACAACACATAAAAAGGAAGTGCAAATTTTTTCTTGTCAGATCTATACAAAATAAACAGGGGGACAAGCGCCAACGTCGATAGCACCGAAAAATACTCAATACTTCCGGGTAACACCACGTCCAACAACCCCAAAGCTCGCGGAAGTACAAGCAAAAACTTAATAGGAAGACCGATCAAAACAAAAATAACAGAAACTCGCCATAAAGCGTGTCGAACATCCTTCCGATGATAGTCTGTCGTTATTTGATCAGAACGACTTCTTGCAAGAACTTTTCTGAGCAGTATATACATACCCATTACGGAAATTATTCCCGCAAGGTTAAGCAGATTTGCTCGATATAGCTCTCCGCTACCAACATAATAGTAGGCATCGGAATAATCGATGGATTCTTCCGTACCGAAATAATAAAGCAAAGGGCCAAAGCCATAATAAGAAGCTGCAGTAAGTAGGAACCATGTAATAGGAAACCATAGCCGAACCGGTGAAACTGCAATACTGGTGGCTGCCGCACCCAAGCAAGCCACGAGAATCACGAATAAGGTTATCAGATTAACGAATCGCATCCAGTCAGGGTCGGAGCCCGCCAGAAAATACACAGGCAGCCAAGCCAGCATAAAAAAAGTAACCGCGGGAAACGAAAATATTCGCTGTATAATCACGAGCGATTTCCACCTTCTGGATTCACTTTGGCCATAATATTTGAGAGCTGTTCGGCACTTGAATACCCACTGCGCAAACACCTCTCACGACCGGCCATCGCTATTCTTTTACGCGCTTCGTCATTTCCCAGATAAAACCGTATTTTCTCTTTCAGCTCTTCATCATCTCCGAAATATTCGGCTTCCTTACCTTCTTCGAACAAGGCGAGGTGATCATCCGTGCGTTCGGCCAACAGGAATATCCCCATTGCCGGAATTTCAAAGCTGCGGGTTGTAGTGGTCTCGGGTATATGCTTGCCAAGCAGCCCCAACGCGATTTTCGTGTTTGCGAGGGCGCGCAGGTAGTCCTCCCCCCAGGCGCCGTTACCGCAAACATAGGGGCATATCCACTCATTCCTTTTCGCATATTGTGGCCAATAGTTCCCCCATACTCGCAAGCGCCCAGCCACTTCACTTGCAGCCTTCAGGCGTGCTGCATAGTGGGCTTGGCAGTGCCCGACAAAGCAGACGTCGGAAGCCCAAAGGGCTGCATTTTCTGGCCTTTGTCTATATGAAATAAACCTTGGATCGAAACCTTGCAGGGCAAGCACTATCTCGTGAGCACCATAAATCCTGTACTTTTTCAGTTCAAATGGTTTGGTGGTTACAATCCAGTCGTAAATGGGAATACACTGCCGAAAATGCCGGGACCGATTATCATCAAAATGTGCATCGGGCGTGTAATGTAACAATCGTCCTTGCATCTGCTCTCGAATCGCTTCCAGCGTCTCTGGATAAATCCAGCGTCCCTTGTCAACCCAGACCAGGTCACTCGAACCAATTGAGCGGGAATGAGCGATCAGCGCCCGGTTCATTCCCCGGACATGTGGGCCGGAGTTTATACGATGCGCCAGTGAACGAAATACGCGATTTCCGCCCGTAGTCCAGGGAGAAGTGTCGAATGATACAACCTCATGCCCCAGGTTCCGTAACGTGTGCATACGTTCCCGACACGTCCCGCCCTCCCAAAGCTCGCCAATATAATAAATACGCATCAGGGATCCTTGATCCCCGTAATCAGGAACACCCGTGTGAAGACACGATGCCCCGTGCTCCCGGTTTCTATCAGGTTCCAGATCATAAGTTGCAGGCGAATAACCTGCCACAGCACAAAGCGGATGCTGGAAACCAGGGAAAGACCATAAGGCGGTGGGTCACACTCCCGTGCTTCGTAGTTGCCAAACCCGGCCACCCGTAACAGGCGGCCCAGTGCATTCGGGTTAAAGCCTATCTCGTGGCTGAAGTCACCATATCGAGCTTGCACACCCCACGGGACCCCTGCATTGGGGGTTTGCAAGATCAAACGACCGCCGGGTTTCAGTGCAGCGTAGGCTGCGTCCAGGAAGCGCAGCGCTTCATCCTTGTATAAATGCTCGATGATGTCGAAGCCGGTAATCAGGTCGAACTGACCGGAATTCGCTTGCAAAAATCCGATGACGTCGCCGGACGTGACATCGGGCGTGATCTGACGCGACAATGCCACCTGATCCGGGCTGATATCCACGCCTTCTACCCGCTGATAGCCCTGCTCAACAAAAAAATGCAGGAGTTTGCCTCCGCCACAGGCGAGATCCACGATCCTTGCAGTCCTGCTCTCAGGCAACCAGCCCCGCAAGTGGTAGCGCCGCGCCTTTCCCCACCGCAGCGATTCGATGTGATCGAAGTTTTCGGGCGCATCCTGGAAGTTTTTTCCATAGCTGGCGTAGATACGCTCGCGGTAATTTGATGATTGATCATTTATTTTCATATCACGCTTTATGCAGTCAGAGTCTCTCAATAGTAGACGGCCTGATGGCTGGCAGCCAATGCCGCGCCATTCGGAATGACATAATCAGCTGCACACCATAGTAGAGAGAAATCGCAACAGCGGCGCCTATCAGCCCCGCCCATTCGATGCAGATAAAACCAACAACGATGGCCAGCAAAGACCCGGTAGACTCAACCAACAGAATACTTCGTGTGGCCTCGTTGGCATAACAAACCCTGTTTGCCACATGGGCGAGAATGAGCAGCGCGTAACCACCGACAATCCAGGGCAACAGATAGGATACACTGCGGTATAGTTCTCCCAGGAGAATATGAGCCAGCCACGCATGCCCGATCCAGGCGAGTGCGATAGCCGTCAGGGAGCCCAACACAACCAACAACACCCATTTTCGCAAGTAGTTGTCGGCACGCTGATGCTCCCTCTTGACCAGTGCATTCTGGTAAGCCGGGCGAATCGTCGTTTCTAAAATCCCGCCAAACATCAGCATGGGACGACTGGCAAGGCCGTATATAGCCACATACAGGCCCACGTCCGCTGGGGAAAGAAGCGCACCGATCATGTAGCGGTCTGCCATGCCGGAGACCCAGCCGAGCAGACCAAGCGGCAGAAGCGGCAAGGAATATTTCCAGAACCGGTCAACAAGAGCGGGGTGTTCCGTGATTGTGGCATGCCCTGTTCTGTCGCGCGGAACAGATCTTCGCATAACGGCCCAGACACACAATGACGCCAGCAGGAATCCGGCAAGCACCAGGGTTACGCTTACGCCCATCAGTTTCACCAGAAACCATGCCAGGAGTGGCCGCCCCCATGCTTCAGCAACCGCCCATATTCCATAGGCACGATGATTTTCTACCGCATTTAACAATGAGGTATTCTGCATTCGGGCAATCTCAACAGCAACCAGTGCAGCCAACAAGCCCAGGATTGTCATAGTGGCCCAGCCAAACACCAACGCCGCCGTTGCGCCCGTAAGAAACACCGGTAGCGTCCATGTAATAAGTTTGACCAGTTGTTCGCGGGCCACCGTCTTCACGAGCCCACCATTCCCCTGCAAGGCATACTCGGGGTAGTAGCGCAGCAGAGCCTGCATGGTTGAATTGGCCAGACCGGCGGCGGCGAGTGCGACGATACCCAGCCACAGACTGAATTCTCCAAAAACCGCCGGCGGCAAAATTTCTGTCAACAGGCGTATCCCCGCCAACTGTCCGAATACCGCCAAACCTTGCAAGCCGGCAAGCCAGGCGCCATCCGACAATAACGAGCGTCCTCTCATTTCAATTTTTGGCTGCAATAAAATGTTTCCCGTGCATCGATGGCATTAGCGACTTATTTTTATGTGAGCGCCAGTTTCTTGTAGAGGGAAAGATACTGATCACTGATCGTGGCGGAAGAATATCGTCTGACATTATGTAAACCACTCTCAATAAGATAATTACGGTAAACCGGATCACAAATAATCCGCTGTATGCCTTCACGAATCTTCGACACGTCAAGTGAATCGACAAGACAGGCCCCGTCGCCTGCCACCTCGCGCATAGGTGACATATTGGTGGTGATCACTGGACGGCCTGTTGCCTGGGCTTCAATAATCGGCACCCCGAACCCCTCGCCCAGCGAAACAAAAGATACAACATCGCATCTGACGTATTGTTCGTACAACGCTTCATGGGTTATCCCGACAAGGTTTTCATAGACAACAGCACATTCAGCCAGCTTTTTCTTTATCCGATCGTCAAGATTACCAATCAACACCAGGCGGCAATGCACGCCTTTCAGGGCTTCCACCAGACGCTCAGTATTCTTGTTAGAGCTTGTGCCGACCTGAAGGATCACAGGGCATTCCTGCACGAATGGCTTTGCCACGGGCCTGAATATGGCGCCATGGCAATTCCCGATCACTTCGATACGCTTATCTTTAATGCCAAGGTGTTGGGAAACATTCTCACTGGTTTCGCTTGATATGGCGGTTACTACTCCAGCGCTCCGAATTGGCAAGATCAACCAGATCCATTTGTACAGACACCGCTTGATCCCTCGCAGGTCATACAGATAGTGGCGAAGATCATGAATAGTGAGGACTGTTTTCCTGCCCGGGAGCAGATTCACCATGTAATGGATGTCGCCTGTCACATGGTAGATATCGGCATTCAACTTCCGCAGTTGCCACGCATCCACGAGCAATCGGCTCCGTGGGCCTGCCACATATTCGACAACCTCGATCTGTTTACCCAGTTCGCCAGCAACGGTATGGAAAAGCTCTTCGATGCTGTAAGCGCCCTGTCGCTGCTGCCGGTAAATGATCACGACTTTCATGATGAATCGTTCCAAACGCGGGGAACAGGCAATATAAACGCTCTTTTTGTCCGACGGAACCACTACCTGGCGATCCGCCATCCTTCCCGTCAGGCAGCACTGGTCTGACCGGCTGCACCCTATTACAGCGGGGATTAATTATTCGGCCGCAGACCGAGTTCTCTGGTGCCGTACAGCATTCAGAAACAAGGCCAGGATCACACCCGTCACAATGCCTGATACAGCGCCCAGGAGCATATACAGTTTCATAACAGGTCTGAACGGCTCATCCGGAACCACAGCGGGATCGATAATCCTGAAAGCATACTCCTCGGTAATGTTGGCGAGAATAATCTGTTTCATTTCTGACTCTATCAGGTGGTTGACCACTTCCTGGAGCTCCACCACACTGGTTTTGCCACGCTGCTCGCGAAGATAGGCGATGGCCTTCTCGGACTCCGTGACCGCTTTTTTGCGCAGCATCTCGTTGACCCGGCGCACCAGCTCATTGGCCCAGTATGCAGCCTGTTGCGGATTCTTCCATTCAATCGACAGCCTTACCAGGCCGGTTTTCCGATCTTCCGAGATTCTGCGTATTTTCCGGTCAAACAGTTTCCAGGCATCCTCCCGGGTAGGAATATCTTCCGGGTCGCTGTCCTTCCAGCGCTGGTTTTCCTCATCCCAGTCGTCGTAGAACAGTACCGGCAACAGTTTCTCATCCTTGATAAACTGTTCAGTAAATTTCCGTGACCCGAGGGTTGCGATCGATTCGTTTTTCTTGTTGCCCTGGTCAACGTCGATACCCGTAATGGCGGCCAGCCCGCCAAACTGCCCAAGCTGAGCGGCAAGACGGCTATTACTGTCTTTTTCGGATGCCGGGAAAATCTCTGTCGCCGCCCGGTATAGCGGTGTCATCATGATGGCGAGCGCAATCGACAATAAGGTACAAACCGCGACAATCCCCACAATCATCGATCGGTAATGCGTCAAGGCGTCCCAGACTTCGAACAGGCTCACACCGTCTTCTACGGGAACGTCAGACAAGCCGGCTCTCTGGTGACAAGCACGAACTTTTGATTCATCACTATGCGTCAGCATTTCGCGTTGTTCACCTCCAGGCCGCACTAGAACACACCAACCGCTTTGGCGCCCACGGCCGCAGCGGCCAGCTGGAAGATGATTTTGCTGATGCTGGCCAGCCTGGCGATGGGTCGGACGAGATCCACGTTCAGCGGCACGATGATGGTGTCGCCCGGCTGTACATCGTGTTTGTCGGATACGGAGAACCAGCCACCACCGGTATCCACGCTGCCGTCTGCCCGAACGATATAGATATGCTTGCTGTCCGCCTTGCGGGTTACGCCGCCGCTCAGTTCCACGTACTGTTTACGACTCAATCCTTTCCGGTACAGGTGCGATGTGGGGTAGAACACTTCGCCCGCGACCGTTACTTCCTGGGTCAGGGCGGGGATATACAGTTTGTCGCCGTCTTCCAGTGTGACGTCGAGGTCGCTGCGTCTTCCCTGGCGGGTCTCTGTGAGCAGTTCGGGCAGGTTGATGACCAGGCGCCCGACCGGTTTGGCCTCGCGCAGCTGTTCACCCAGCTCGCGTATAAAGTCCAGCGACTGCGCTTTGCCGCCCTCTTCCTGCGCCAGTTGCAGCGACAGGGTGGCCAGGTCGGTTTCCAGTCGGCGGCTCAGTTCCTCCAGCTGCAGGCGTTCACGTTCGCGCAGTTCCTCGCGCAGGAACACGGCGCCACGCGGGAAAGCGATGTCGGTCAGACCGCCGGCGCGTTCCAGCACCTTGCTGAGCTGCTCGCCCCGGGCGATGGGGTAGATCCCGGGAAAGCGTACCTCGCCCTTGAGCTCTACCGTGGCCGCGGTTTCCCATTCCGGCAGGCGCTTGATCTGCAGGTCATCGTAGGGTTGCAGCACCAGGTCGGCACTGCCGGTGCCTTTCAGTATCCCGGCCAGATCCACGTTGATGTGTCCTACCTCCCGGTAGCTGCCGTCGATGACGACATAGCGGGTGAGTTCCGCACTCAGGGCGTAGGCCGCTTCCGCCAGTCCGCCACCGGCACGAATCAGGTCGCTGACGCGCATCCCGGTTTCCAGCGGGTACTCGCCCGGGTGGCGCAACAGCCCCCCTGCACGCACCACCCGCGCGGGGTGCCGGTAACTGGCCTGCCGGCCCAGTTCCTCCACCAGCGGTTTGACGATATCGCTGCGGTCGCTGTTGGCGCCGAACAGGATCAACTCGTCGCGCGGCTGCAGCTGGATATTGGCCGCCGAGGCCGGGTTGCTCAGCGCCTCACCGGGCCGCACGGAAAACAGTTCGATGCGGTGATCGGGTTTCAGTTCGCGCTTGACCAGTGCATAGTCCAGGTCCGGCCTGGGCAGCAGGTCGCTGTCGATGGAGGAGATCAGGTCGGTAATGCGCATACCCGGGCGCCACTGGTACCCCCCCGGCCGCTGTACGTGCCCGGACAGCATCACGATGTTTTCCATCTTCTCCAGTACGGAAAAGATGCGCAACACATCCCCGTCCTGGATGGGTGTACCCAGACCGGCCTTGCTGCCGGCGTCCAGGTCGATCAGGGTACGTTCGCCGTCCCGGGTGATCCGCTCGATCCGGGATGCCTGCGGATAGGCGGTAGGCAGCAGGCCGCCGGCGAGTTTCAGCGCCTGGTCGACTGTGTGTTCGCCCCGCAGTTCATAGATCGCCGGGCGCCGCACCTCCCCGGCCACCCCCATGGTGGCACCGACCGGCGGCACGAAAATGACATCGCCCGGCTGCAGACGCACATCGTTGCGTGTATCTCCGCGCAGCAACAGGTCATAAAGATCCAGCCGGGCCACTACCTTGCCGCGGCGTTTGAGCTGGATTTTGCGCAGCGAGCCGATCGGCTTGACGCCGCCACTGACAAACAGGGCATTGGTCATGGTGGACAAAGCACTCACGGTATAGGACCCGGGCTGTTTCACATCGCCGAGGATAAAGACCCGGATGGAGCGCAGCTTGCCCAGGGTAATGACTACCTTCTCGCCGATCATCTGTTCTTCGATCCGGGCCTTGAGCGCGTCCTTCATTTCCCGGTAGGTCAGGCCGGCAACTGAAACGGGGCCGATCCTGGGAAACTGCAGGCTGCCTTCCCGGGTCACCACCAGGCTGTACTCGGCGTGTTCCTTGCCGAACAGCTGTACCAGCACGGTGTCACCGGGCCCCATGACGTAATTCACATCGACGGGAATGCCTTCCGCCGGTGCAAAGGTGGTCGGGACATCGGCAAACAGGTCATAACCGAAACGGGGCAGCGGCCGCGCTTTCTCCTGACCCGCCTGTTGCCCGGGGTCATGCTCGGGTTTGGTGACTTTCTCCGCGACTGCCGGTGTAGCGGCGGCGGTTTTTTCATCCCGGCCCGGTTTGACGCGGGTGTCCTCTGCGGGTGGTGCCGGAACGGGTTTCGCGGTCTTTTCCGTCGCCGCCTGATCCGGCTCCTGCTGCCGGCTTTTCTGCAGTCGCTGCTGCACAGCCGCGCGCTGCTCCGGCGTCAGGCGTTCCAGCTCCTGCTGCCGCGATTCCATCAGGGTGGCGCGCTGCTCCGGGGTGAGGCGCTCCAGTTGCTGCAACTGCTGTTCGGTCAGCGACTCCGCCGCTGACTGTGTTCCGGTAGCGACGACCAGGCAGGTGACCGCAATCGTCTTCGCGATCCGCCCTGCTCTTTTCCTTATACCTGAAATCACTACTGACTCTTCCCCGTCAACCCGTCTGTCTCATTAAAGCCGGCTGCGCGAACCACCCCTCATCACTGGCCCAGCCGGCTGCCCACCCCGTAATCGCTATTATCCAGCATCAGGGTGCGCTCGAACAGAGTGTACAGATCCCCCGGCGAAACCACCATTTGGCCCACGTCGCGGGTCCAGGGACGGATGGACAGTTCGGCCCGCGAGCGGGTGTCTTTGGTCAGCATGGAACCCAGCGGGATGGAAGCGAAGATACCCTTGTCAAAGTACGGGTCGCCGGGGCTGCCGGGGGGGGTCTTGTCATTGCCGTCGGTGACCGTGTACCAGCCGCCCAGGGTGATGCCGGAGCGGAAGCGGCGCTTGATCTCCAGGCGTGCACCCTTGTCCCGCGCCAGGAAACGCCCGGCCCGTACCGTCGCGGTCAATCCCCAGCCCGGCAGCCGGTAGTGTACTGCGCCGAGCGCGGTCACGGTGTCGTAGTCGCGGAATCCGAACATGTCGTCGGTGGAGCGCTGCCGCAGCCAGTCCACGCTCAGGTCCGTCGCCCAGTTGCCCTGCCCGGGCAGGTACAGCACCTGTCCGCCTGCGCCGGCAAACATCAGTTCGTAGATACCGGCCGAGGCGCGCGCATAGACCCGTTCATGCGGCTGGAAAAACCGGTTCAGCATCAGTTTGGTCAGCTTGACCCTGCCTCCGCCTTTCAGGTACTCCGCAATGTCCGAACGCACGTGTGGCAGCCGGCTGTTGGAGGACTGCGATACATTGCTGACGTTCTCGTCCAGTGTGATCTTTGCACCACTGTCGAAAAACAAGCCGGTCCCCAGCTGGTGGGAGTAATCGACCGCGGTATACACGCTATAGCGCGCCGCGCCGTTGGGGTCGTTGAAAAACCAGCTGAGGTTGAACGGTATGACCTGGAAGCTGCTCAGGCCCTTCCCCTCGCGGCGAAAACTGAGCAAGTGACCTTCATCGGTACGTTTTATATTTTCATACAGGGCGGGTTGCTCTGTTGCCGGAATATCCAGCGAGGCCGTGGTCAGTTCCCGCAGCGCCCCCGCTTCGGCATAGCTTATTTCCAGGTAGTGATCCAGTTGTGCACGGGACAGCAGGCCATCGAAATAGCGCTGCAATTTACGGGTATCCGTGAAATGATAGGTCAGCGCCGGCAGGCCCTTCTCGGTATAGGTGATGCGTATCGATCGGGTGCCGACCGGTCCCAGCGCCAGCAGGATACGCGCGGCCCGGCCCACTGCGCGACCGGTCTGCGAAATGCGCGTGTTGGTCAGGCTGGCGCTGAGCGTGTAGCCGTTGAAACCCAGCCGGATATTGCGGTAGTCACGTTCATGCAGCGCACGCGCCAGGCGCACTGCGTAGCCGGTATCCGCCATCCACCGGTCGATGGATACTTTGGGCGTTGCCTTTGTGTAAGGCGCAGGCTCATGGATCTTGGGAACGAATTCCTTTTTCTCCAGCGGAATCGAAACCCGGGTGTTGACGCCCACGTCGTCACCGTCCGTGGACAGCTGGGCGCCCAGCCAGCCCCACTGGTATTCCATGCCGTAGGTCCAGCCGCCATCGCGGTCGTCCGCACCGGATTCCTCTGCCCCGAAATCATTCCTGTAATCGTTGGCATCGTATTCGAGCACCAGGGAAAGATTGCGAATCCAGGGCACACGTTGACGCACGCCGCCAAACAGGCCATCGATGCGGTCAGTGCCGTAGCCGAGGGTGTAGTCGGCACTGCCCAGGTGCTTGCTCAGCGTGCCGTATTTGGCAGAGAAGACCCCGGTGCCGGTAAAGTCCTGGTAGCCCAGCGCAAACGCGGGCAGCCAGCCGTCTTCTTTCAGCAACAGGGCTTTTACATCGAAGGCCTTGTCCTTGAAATCCCCGAAGCCCTTGCCCAGTCCGCCGTTCAGGCCGCGGATGATGGTATAACGCCCGGACAGTTCCAGGCGCGGCAACAGGGTGATGCTGCTCCAGATCGGCAGGTAGGGACGAAAATAACCGGTGCCGAAACGCAGCGTGCCGTCCGGCTCGATGCGCGCATCCGGCATGTTGATCAGACCGGTCTGACCGGTAGTACTGGGTTCAGCGGCAGCGGGCGGGTGAATGGCGGCGGCCAGCACCAGCAGCGCCGACAGGCGGCCGACCGTGTGAAAGGGATTCATCCGCGCAAGAATACGACAGGGCAAACCGCGCAGTCCAACCGGTGCCGGCTGCCGGACCGGCATGAGCGTCCGGCGACGCGAAGGCTCAGGCGCGCCTGACCAGCTCTATTTTCTGGCCGTTTTTACCAAAGCGGTCCCGCAGGTACTGGCGAAACTCTTCACTGAGTTCTTCGTGCTTCAACGCGTATTCGACCGTTGCCTTCAGGTAACCCAGCTTGCTGCCACAGTCGTAACGACTGCCCCGGAACTGGTAGGCCAGTACCTGTTCTTCCTTCAGCAGGGCGGCGATGGCATCGGTCAACTGGATCTCACCCCCGGCTCCGCGGGAAGTCGACTCCAGCAGATCAAAAATGCGCGGGGTCAGAATATAACGGCCCACTACGGCGAGGTTGGAAGGCGCAACCTTCGGGTCCGGTTTTTCGACAATGGTGGTGATACGGTGCAGCCCTTCGGTAATGGTGTCAGCCTCGACGATACCGTATTTGCCGGTGTCTTCCCGGGGAACCTCCTCCACGCCCAGCACACTGCAGCGATTGTATTCGAACGCAGAGACCATCTGGGCCATACAGGAAGCTTCGTCGCCATCGATCAGGTCGTCTGCGAGTATCACCGCAAACGGTTCGTTGCCGACCACTGGCCTGGCGCACAATACGGCGTGGCCCAGTCCCAGCGCCTCGGACTGACGCACATAGACGCAGGAAACACCTTTGGGCACCACGTTCCTGACTATCTCCAGCAGTGCCGTTTTTCCCTTGCGCTCCAGTTCATTCTCCATTTCATAATTCTTGTCGAAATGGTCTTCGATGGCGCGCTTGCTGGAACTGGTTACAAAAATAAGTTCCTCGATGCCGGCAGCAGCTGCCTCTTCAGCGGCGTACTGGATCAGTGGCTTGTCCACGATCGGCAGCATCTCTTTGGGATTGGCCTTGGTCGCCGGCAGGAAACGGGTTCCCAGGCCCGCTACGGGGAAAACCGCTTTTCTGATCTGAACCTTGTTACCACTCATTCTCTTTATCCTTTGTCACTAGTGCAGCGTGGGTGATTCCTTCGCCGCGGTCTCCGGGGCCTTACCCGGAAGAAGGGCACCGTCGTGACCTTGTTCGTCACCCGCCGCCGTTGTATCTGCGCCGCTGTGCCACTCGGGAACCAGCTCTTTCATCAGCACCCGCAGGGCAGGCTCATCGTACCTGGCGCACGCCGCATGCAGCTGATCCATAATCTCCCGCAGGCGTTCCCATGCGAAACCACGATGGCGGGCCAGCAGGATTTTGGCGTGGCCGGTGCTCTGCAGGGCTTCCTTTTCATGGAACAGTTCTTCGTACAATTTCTCACCGGGACGCAGCCCGGTATATGTAATGGCGATGTCTTCGCCAGGAACTTTACCCGACAGCCGGATCATTTGTTCGGCGAGGTAACTGATCTTGACAGGTTCGCCCATGTCCAGGACAAAGATCTCGCCCCCTTTACCCATGATACTGGCTTGAAGTATCAGTTGACATGCTTCCGGTATCGTCATGAAATATCTTGTTATTTCTCTATGCGTCACAGTGACCGGACCACCCGCCCGGATCTGTTTTGCGAACAGGGGCACCACACTGCCGGCCGACCCCAGCACATTGCCAAACCGGACAGTGACAAAGCGGGTCTGCGACCGCTGGTTCAGGTTCTGGCAATAAATCTCAGCCGCCCGCTTGCTGGTTCCCATTACATTGGCGGGATTCACCGCCTTATCCGTAGATATCATCACAAAGGCTTCACATTCAAACCGATCCGCCATATCTGCCATGGTCCGGGTACCCTGTATATTGTTACGGGCCGCCTCCCGAAGCTGGTCTTCCAGCATCGGAACATGCTTGTACGCTGCCGCATGAAAAACAACATCGGGGTGTGTATCTGCGAAAACCTTCTCGATCGCAACCTCATCGACTACATCGTTCAGACACCTGGATAGCTTCAGTCCGGGATAATCACCAAGCAGCTCGGTCTCAATGCTGTACAGGTTGAACTCGCTGGCGTCGAGCAAAATAAGATGGGCAGGCCGTAATCGCACAATCTGGCGACAAAGCTCTGATCCGATAGAGCCACCGGCTCCGGTTACCAGCACCTTTTTGCCCTGCAATTCCAGTTCAATAGCATCCCAGTCCAGCGCAACGGGCTCCCGTCCGAGCAAATCATCAATGGACACTTCACGCAACTGGTTAACCGTGACCTGCCCGGACATCAGCTGGTCTATAGGCGGCAAGGTGCGAAATGGAACCCCTGTTTTTTCACACAAACCCACCAAACGACGCATATCACTGGACTGGGCCGACGGGAGCGCCAGAACGATCAGGTCCACGCTCAGCCGCTCAACCAGGTCAATCATTTCGTCGCAGGCACTCAGCACACGGACACCGTGAATTTCACGCCCGCGTTTGGCAATGCTGTCATCCACAAAACCAACCGGCAGATAGCATTCTGCGCGGCTGCGTAGCAGATCCCTGACCAGCATTTCGCCGGCCTTGCCGGCGCCGACGATAAGCAGCTTCTTGCATTCCGCCGTATAGATCCCGCGGTCCTTTGACCATCGCACCAGCAGCCGGGAACTGCCCAGCAGCGTAATCAGCAGGAGCCCGTAAAGCGGAAATACCGACCTGGGGACACCTTCCATACGTGTAACCAGGAAAATCGTCACTGCGGAAAATGCCATCCCCATCAACACTGCCTTGCAGATCCGGACCAGATCGGGAACGGAAGCAAACCGCCAGACGCCCCGGTACAGACCATAGTGACGGAATGCAATTGCCTGTATCAGCAGGACAATCGCCGACAAATCAACGGCCGTAGACAGCTGTTCAGGCGGGACTGCCTCCAGGTTGAATCGCAGCCAATACGCGCCAAACCACGCCAGCGGGATGGCAAAAAGATCATGCACTACCGCTAAGGTACGGTTATTTATCAGCTTATTTATCATTCTGATCAGATCGTCGACATGGATGGGCTGTCCGGAATAGCTGTCGAAGCAGACAGGCAGTTTCTCCGCTCCCACCCAGCGGGACTTTACGCACAAATTATACAGGATTACCCTGGATGGGACACTATGGCGCCCTGCAGAAAAGCCCCGGCCTAAGCCAGCGCTTGTGCCATCACGGCGCGGATCGTGTCACATGCAGCCGAAATGTCATCTTGTGACAAGGTAGGATGGACCTGGAACATCAGGCTGGTTTCCCCCAGCACTCTCGCACAGGGCAGGCGATCTTGCGGCCGAAATCCCGTACCTTCAAACGCCTTTTCCAGGTACACCTCGGAACAGGAACCGCTGAAACAGGGAACGCCTGCCTTGTTGACGTCGCGGATGATCCGATCGCGCGACCACCCCTCCCGAAGCCTGTCCCGGTGTACAAACACGTAGTACTTGTAGCAGGCATGCCGGATCGTGTCGGCCATCCTGACCACGCGGAAAGCCGGTATCTCCCGGAAGCATTCTTCGAACACCCGGGCATTGCGTCGCCGACTTTCATTCCATTCCGGTAATTTCCGCAACTGCAGGCGGCCTATCGCCGCCTGCATCTCGGTCATCCGTGCATTGGTTCCAAACGATTCGTGCAACCAGCGGAAACCCTCCGCGTGTTCCCGTTTATAGACCGCATCCCGGTCCTTGCCATGATCCTTGAAAGACCATACCCTTTTCCAAATGGTGGCATCGTTGGTCGTTAACATTCCTCCTTCGCCCCCTGTTGTCATGATCTTGTCCTGACAAAAAGACCAGGCGGCGGCGTGGCCCAGCCCGCCTACGGGACGCCCCCTGTACAGGGCACCATGTGCCTGGGCGCAATCCTCGATCACACAAAGCTTATGCCTGTCTGCGAGCGACATAAGCCCATCCATGTCACAGGGCCACCCGGCAAGGTGTACGGCAATGACGGCCCGGGTCCGCTTCGTGAGCACCTGGGCCACCGAAGCGGGGGTTATGTTCTGGGTATCCATATCGACATCGGCAAATACCGGTGTCGCCCCGACCATGATGATCGCACTGACTGAAGCAATAAAGGTACGTGGTGTCACGATCACTTCATCACCCGGCCCAATCTCAAGCGCCCGCAGGGCGAGTTCCAGCGCGACTGTACCGTTGGCTAGCGCGACGGCATATTCGGTATCGCACATTGCGGCGAACTCCCGCTCGAAGGATTTCCCCTCGCTGCCGGTCCAGTAATTTACCTTGCCTGAGCGTAGCACCTGCGCAGCAGCAAGCACCTCTTCTTCACTGTATTGAGGCCAAAGAGTACGCCTGGAGTCAGTCATTCAGAACACACCTGTCCGGTCTGGAAGAACGCACACCCGCATATCATTTATCGGGGATATACAATACCGCCTCACCATCAATAACCACCTTGTTCTTCACCTTGCAGACGGTATCAAAAACCACTCTGTTTCGGTCCTGCAAAACAGTCTTTACAGTAACCGACGCTGTGACCGTATCACCAATATACACCGGGCGTTTAAAATTGAGGTTCTGGGACACGTATACGCAACCTTCACCGGGCAAACGTGTACCGAATAAAGATGAAAAAAACGATGCAGAAATCAACCCGTGTGCAATTCGCTTTCCAAACCGGGATGCCATGGCGTATTCATCGCTCATATGCACCGGGTTATTATCACCCGAGATGCCGGCGAAATTCTTGATATCCGCATCCGTTATGGTCTGGGAATAACTGGCACTCATCCCCACCTTTATATCTTCAATGGGTATCCCTCCGCCTGCATAAGCATTCATCGCCATTACATTTTCCTCAAATTATCCTTTGACAGAACTCTTGCTGGATTACCCAGGACCGTCGTTCCGGGGGCTACGTTTTTTGTAACCACGGCACCGGCACCCACAACCGCTTCCTTTCCAATTCGCAGCGGTCGACCTGGTCGGCCCTGCTTTATAACCGCTCCCGCGCCTATATACGCATAATCCTCGACAATTACATTGCCGTTACACTTCACGCCGGGCGCAAATGTGACAAAATCGCCGATTACGCAATCATGCGCCACGTAACTATAGAGGTTTGCGTGGAAATACTTGCCGATTCTTACATTCGATGTAATGGTAACGAATGGCGTAATCACCACGCCGGGACCGATGTCCACCCCGTCCATGATTACCGCATTGGGGGCTATGATATTCCAGGAGGCAATGGCACTGGACTCACACCGGATTGCCAGTTTCTCACGGACGCTATAATCGGCCACTGCCAGCGCAACGTAACGCCTGGCCGCCGGCATTCCCGTAAACGTTTCGAAACTGACGACGGCATTCCCGTTTACCTCTGGCGCTGATGCGGCATCATCTATAAATAAAATTTGATCCGGGGGCACATCGTTCAGTCCCGGCTGCTGCCTCGCCACAGGCATAACCTCTCGCCCAAACCCGCTAACTCCATAAACCGCATACAAAGCGTCGCGCATAGCTTTTTCCTTCCTCAAATACCGGGACCAGGCTCTGGCCTGGTACAGGCTTACTGGTGGGTGCCCCGGAATTTATCTATCGTTGCATGACCTTCGCGGCTTATCCCTTCACGCCGCAACACCTTGAGCACTGTGCACCAGAGAATTTTCATATCCAGCCAGAACGTCCTGTTCTCCACATACCAGACATCTAGTTCGAATTTCTCCTCCCACGACAGCGCATTGCGCCCGTTGACCTGAGCCCATCCGGTAATCCCCGGCCGCAACTCATGACGACGCGCCTGTCTCTCATCGTAGAGCGGAAGATAATCCACCAGTAATGGCCTGGGGCCTACCATACTCATATCGCCTTTCAGCACATTCCACAGCTCCGGCAATTCATCCAGGCTGCTCGAACGCAGGAATTTGCCGAAACCGGTTAAACGTTCCCCGTCCGGCAACAGTTCACCGCGTTCATCACGCTTATCAGTCATGGTGCGAAATTTTACCAACCGGAACAGTTTTCCGTCCTTTCCCGGCCGCTGCTGAATGAAGAATACCGGGCGACCCAGTTTCCAGCGAACCAGCACCACCAACAAAAGCATCACCGGCACCAGGATTACCGACACGGGAACCAGCAGCAGCAACTCGACAAACCGGCTCATGCGTCTGTTACACCCGCTTTGGCAAGCACCGTGAAGACTGCACTGAATTTCTCCACACCGGCTGAAACCGATAATTTTTCACGATAATATTTTCTGCTTCCGGTTTCCATGTCATCCAGATCGGCAACACTCCTTCTCTGCAGCGACAAGGCAGCGGCAGCGATGGAATCCGGGTTTTCCGGCACCGCGGTTTCACCACATCCACATTCCTGAACGAGGTCGGCTGCATCTCCTTCAACCGCCACAAGAATGGGTTTGCCAATGGCCATATATGCCTGGACCTTTGAAGGTATGGTAACCCTGAACAGTGGGTCATTTTTCAGGTGAACCAGCAACGCATCCGCTTCTTTCAGTATGCTACCGATCCTGCTCATCGGGACTCGCGGCAGAAAATGAACATTGCGCAACTGCAGCTCCCGGCTGTACTTTTCCAATCGCTCTGCTTCCACCCCACCTCCAACAAATACAAATGCAACTGCCTGATCTCCGTTCTTCTGTAATATGCTTGCGGCATCCAGGACCGAATACAACGCCTGCGCCTTACCCATGTTTCCGGCAAATACAATCCTGAATTTCCCTTCCGCAGGCAGTTTTTCCGAGCCCTTGCAGGCCGACTGATTCAGCAGTTCCTCGTTGCACCAGTTATATATAAGCTCCATCTTTTTTTCCGGTACACCCCGATCAACCAGGAGCTTTTTAAACCCGGGAGAAAGCACGACGATCCGGTCCACCCGGCGGTAAACCCATTTACACAAGCGCGACACCCAATCCAGGACCCGTTCGTTTGAAAGCATACCGGTCGCCCGCAGGGTGTCCGGCCACATATCCTGGATATCATACACAACCGGTACCCGCCGAATACCCCTCACAAGCGCCGCGGCAATCCCAACGGTCAGTGGCGGATGATAGGCATATATTACGTCAGGCCGTTTCGCCCCTAGCAGGCAATAGACCAGCGACGAAAGAAAGAAACTGAGGTAGTTTACAACCCTACCCGGCGCACTCTGACTATGACTGGGGTACAACGGCACCCGGGTCACATGAACACCGTCGATCTGTTCACGAGTCAGAAGCCGGATCCTGTACCCGGAGTACAGCTTGCCGCCGGGATAGTTTGGGAAGCCGGTTACAACCTCGACATCAAACCCTCTCCTGACCAGTTCACGGGCAAATGCCAGGCCCTTGAAGGTGGGCTCCGGGTCAAACCACTGTGTCAGGAGAAGAATACGAATTGCCATGCCACCTAACTGAGTTTCCATACAGTGCGCATTACGTAATCCCTGTAGCTGTGAATAATCCGCACTACCTTGTCAGCCACATTTGGCATGCTGTAGTCCGCAACCAGCCTAAGATTACGCTGCTCCCCGGATTCCTGCCTCTCAAGGACCTGCAAACACTGCATCACGCGCTCAACTTCCAGTCCGGTCATCATAACGGAGGCCTCCTCCATGCCTTCCGGTCGCTCGTGTGCTTCGCGGATATTCAGTGCCGGGAAATTGAGAATAGAGGATTCTTCATTGATGGTCCCGCTGTCTGACAGTGTAGCGCGGGCGGAAAGCTGCAGTTTGTTATAGTCCGTGAATCCCAGCGGCTTGAGCAGGAAAATATGCCGGTGGAAACGGATATCCATTTCCTCTACCCGCTTCCTGGTTCGCGGATGAGTAGATACAATGACAGGATAACCATAGTGACCTGCAACCATGTTCAATACCTCCACCAGTTTGAGGAAACTCCGGTCACTGCTTACATTCTCTTCACGATGCGCACTCACTAAAAAGTATTTCCCGCTCTCCAGCTCAAGGCGCTCCAGCACGTCCGAGGAGAGAATCCGGTCCATGTAATGAGTCAGCACCTCAAACATGGGACTGCCGGTCTTGATCACCATATCCGGCGGCAACCCCTCGCGCAGCAGGTAATCACGCGCAATAGTGCTATAGGTCAGGTTTATGTCTGCCGTATGATCAACGATACGACGGTTTATCTCCTCCGGCACCCGCATATCGAAACACCGGTTACCTGCTTCCATGTGAAACGTGGGGATTTTTCGTCGTTTCGCCGAAATAATCGACATACAGCTGTTGGTGTCCCCCAGTACCAGCAACGCCTCGGGAGCTAATTCGGCCAGTAACCGATCTACCGCAATAATTACTTTTCCAATAGTTTCCGCACCACTGGCACCAGCGGCATCGAGAAAGAAATCCGGCTTTCGAATGCCCAGGTCCTGGAAAAATATCTCATTCAGCTCATAGTCGTAATTCTGCCCTGTGTGCACAAGTATATGGTCGCAGTGCTGGTCCAGCCTGGCGATAACCCGTGACAGGCGGATGATTTCCGGACGGGTCCCCACTACGGTCATTACTTTAAGTTTTTTCATTCAAGACCCCACATCCATACTGTGTTCGGATGACCGTGCTGACAAACAGGCATCACCCTGTTATTCCACGTTCGATCCTGTCTACAGGCATTCATAAGTCGGAAACAACCGGCATCGCATACGTATCAGGATGCATACGATCAAATATCTCGTTTGCCCAGAGCATCACTATCATTTCTTCATTGCCTATATTGGTAATGTCGTGGGTCCAGCCCGGCACGGTCTCTACAATTTCGAGCACGTCTTCGCTGGTGCGCAGTTCGTGGTAATCACCTGTTGCTATATTTCTGAAACGGAAGCAGGCGTTTCCTTTAATTACCAGAAACTTCTCTGTCTTTGAATGATGGTAGTGCCCTCCACGTGTGACCCCGGGGTGCGCTGTAAAAAATGAAAACTGGCCGGATTCGCGTGTCTTCAACATCTCTGCGAATACACCGCGAGGATCACGGTACTCTGCCACCCGGTAGGCAAACTCTTCCGGCGGCAGGTAGCTCATATAGGTCGCGTACAGGGCGCGAACCAGGCCTGCGCCTACGGTATCGATAACCAGCGAGCTGCGACTGTGTTTGAAACCCTTTATCAACTCCGCCAGCTCACCTACAGTTACACTGTATTGTGGCTCCACCGTATGGTAGGGTCCATCATCCACCTTTCCGTCCATTACATTGATGAATCGCGTTATTACATCGTCCACATAGACCATGGTGAGAGCGACCGATGGGTCATGAATCTGAATCGGCAAATCACGCGCTATATTGTGACAGAACGTTGCTACTACTGAGTTGTAGTCCGGCTTCGCCCACTTTCCGAATACATTCGGAAGGCGGAATATATGCACCCGGATATCACTGCCTTCCGCCATTCCAAGCAGCATGTCTTCTGCATCGCGTTTGCTGATTCCATACGGGTTATCCTGATCTGCCTGGCTGGATGAAGCGTATAGAACCTGGATCCTCTTTCCGGATTTTTGAACAGCCCTGCAAAGCAACCTCGTAAAGTCCGCATTACCGGTTTTAAATTCGTTCTGGTCACTCGGGCGATTAACGCCCGCAAAATGGAACACGAAATCCGCACTTGCCACACGTTCTGACAGCGCTTCCAGGGGATCGTGACGGACATAGGAAAACACTTCTACATCCTGTCGCTCTCCCAGGTGGGCAGCAAGATTTCTCCCAAGAAATCCGTTAATCCCTGTAATCAGAACGTTCATTCTCTATTCCTCTGGAATTACGGGCTCACCACGCATAACCGACTGTATATAATCAAGCTCAAGCAATAGATTCTGCATACCTTCAATGTCGAGCCTTTCTGTATTGTGAGAATTATAGTCCTCTGCGTGAGAGATCTTTTCTTCGCCCTGCTCTACATACTTTTCATAATTCAGATCCCGCAAATCCGGCGGGACACGAAAATACTCGCCAAGGTCCGTCGCACAGGCCATCTCCTCCCGGCTCAAAAGGGCCTCGTAAAGCTTTTCGCCATGCCGGGTACCGATTACCTGGATCGGATGCTCCGGACGATCCAGAAGATTCATAAGGGCAACAGCAAGTGTCTGGACCGTTGCAGCTGGGGCCTTCTTTACAAACAGGTCTCCGTTACGACCATTTTCGAACGCGAAGAGGACCAGTTCTACTGCCGATGGCAATGTCATCATAAACCGCGTCATATCCGGGTCGGTAACCGTTAGCGGTTTTTCCCGGTTGATCTGTTCTATAAACAGTGGGATCACAGACCCGCGTGACGCCATTACATTACCGTAACGGGTACCGCAAATTACTGTCCTGCTTTCTTCGAGATTCCTCGACTTGGCCACCATGACCTTTTCCATCATCGCCTTGGATATACCCATGGCGTTGATCGGATATACCGCCTTGTCCGTACTCAGACAAACGACACGCCTGACTTCATTCTGGATCGCCGCTTCAAGCACATTCTCTGTACCCAGCACATTTGTCTTCACAGCTTCCATGGGGTGGAATTCGCACGACGGGACCTGCTTCAGGGCTGCTGCATGGAATATATAATCCACGCCCCGCGTCGCATTCAGCACACTTTGATAATCACGCACGTCACCAATGTAGAATTTCAGCCGGGTATTGGCATAACGTTTCCTCATATCGTCCTGCTTCTTCTCGTCACGACTGAATATGCGGATTTCATCGATGTCGGTATCTATAAACCGATCCAGCACTGCGTTGCCGAAAGAACCGGTTCCACCGGTTATAAGCAGGGTGTTACCACTAAACATATTTTCTCCTGAAGCCTTGTCTGTAATAGAAATAACCGAAAATACCACTGTTACTGCATGCTCCCTGTCATATATTCAACTTTCTCAGGAGCTGGTGTGATTCACGTGATATTTCCCACAGCTTTTTGTCCGGCAGTTTACTGATTGTGGCATGGTCATGGTGGCGTACCAGGATACCGGGTTCGTAGAATATCCCCAGCCCTCTGTCCATCAATTGCCTGGTAAGAAACATTTCCTCTCCCATCAGAAATGTCGGCGCCTGTAATTCTTCAAAATGCCTGAAAAATAGCGGTGTCAGTATGTAACAGGCCCCATAGCCCATATATATGAGCCCACCCTCCTGATGGCTATGGCAGTCCTTTCTGGCGGTGAAAGGGCGGGTAGCCCCGGCGATATACCTGATAAGTAACGCCAGTGAATAGCTGGAATAATAGATATCCCATATATATTTCCTGGACGTACTGATTCTCCTTCGCACATGCGGGTTCTGGTGCACCCCATCCAGGGTGAGAAGGTCCGGGGAAATAACGGCATACTCACTCAACCGTTCACGGCAAGCATTCATTCTATCGTGAAAGTTAGCCGGAAATACCAGGTCATTATTCCCGATCACAATACAATCCAGTGTCAGACCGGCATTTCTCAGGTACTTTATGCCAACATTAAGGCCACGGAAATAACCTATGTTTTCATTATTGTATATGATTTTCACATGAGGAAATTCCCGCTCAATCAGTCGAAGTTCGTCAATATCTTCGGTGTCAGATTTATTGTCAACGATTACCACGAAGTTGCTCTTCGAACTCCCATCGCCTTCCAGGGATTCTATAACCCCCCGGGTAAACGACGAGTTATTAAAATTTGTAAACACGTAACCGATATTCATATTTTATCCGGAGATATCCCCGCACACCCGATCTTGTGTAAACGGTCCGCTTATATCGCGAATGTAATGAACAACACCACGACATATATAGCGCAGGCTACGCAGCCGTTGCTCCCCGAGCAAAAGTGTCGTAAACAGGTAGACTACGTGAGCAACAGTCGATCTGACAGCAAAACCCGGAAATCTCAGCGCGTACCTTTCCAGTAGATACAGGTGATTCCTGTACATGTAGTAACGCCGAACGGGCGTATGGTAGGTATGAAAGCGGCCCAGCACAGGAACATTGCATACCCTGTCCCCCAACGCATGCTGCATGCGTGCCGCGGTGACCTGGTAAATACGCATGCCGGAACTTCGAACGCGCAGGGAAAAATCGAAATCCACTCCATCTACAAACAGGCTTTCGTCATACAAACCGACTTTATCGTATACGTCCATCCGCACCAGATTACCGGATGTAATCGCGTAGCCGACCTTCCGCACAGCTTCATCACTCCCTGAATCCTTTACGGAATATAGCGAGGCAAGACAATGCATGGACGGGTTTGCGTCTACAGCCGTGACAAATGCCTGAACCATTCCGGGGTCTGCGATACTATCCTGGTCCATGGTCAACAACCAGCTATAGCCACACTCGCGGGCGATGCCTACACCGATATTCAGCGCAAAACCGACACCCCGGTTCTCGGACAACCTGGTAATATCGACCCCCGGCCTTTCAGCGACACGCTCCAGAATCGAGGCCGATTCCGGGTCTGATGCGTTATCCACGACATGAATGTGGCCAACCTGTTCCAGCAGCGCATTGATGGTGTCCAGCGTTTTATACCCACCATTAAAACTGACAACCACCGCCATTATATCGTCTTGATTCACAAAACACCCGAAGGGGCTGTTGTGCTGTTGCCGTTCTCAAAACGGAACGAAGCGGAAATCAGTGGAAGTATGCCAAGCAGAAGCAGAAAGTCAAAAGATCCAAAATACGGGTTTGAATAGGCTCCCAGAGAGAAAATGATTATAGCTACAAACAGGCTGAATGCACATACTGAGTACGGTGAGCCATGGGCAATAAACGATAAGGTATAGTATGAATAAACCGCTAAAAGGATCACAAACAGGCTAATTCCCACCAGCCCGAAATTAAAGAGGAGCTGGTGATAGGTAAGCTCGTAAAGCCAGGGACTGCCTTCACTCCGAAGATAGCCTGCGCTCACTCCAAAACCGGACCCGAACACAGGGTATGCCCTGAAGCCTTCTATCAAATAACCTGCTTGTATTGATCGTTCATCACTTGCAGAAAATGCGGCCTGAAGGTGCATAAGGGTTGGGCTTTCCATATACTCCCCGGTAATCACAAACTCAAGCACTACGATTACCGGGATAAAACCGGCAAGCATCACAAGAGACAGCCACCCCTTTCCCCGCAATCGTCCTGAACTCCCGGTTACCATCGCCAGCAGCACAGTAGTGAAAGGCACCATGGAAATAGCCACCCACAGGGCTCTTCGACCGGACAGTATAACCACCACAAGGCACAGCAAAAGAGCCAGCTTTTCGGCGGCGCCATTTAAACCATGCGCGTCCTTCCTGAACTGAAGGGCCATGAGGTAAGCGGTTATGAAAAACAGGGTGCCAATATTATGCGAAACGATTTGCACATATCCGTTGTGGACGCCAACAAACATGTGCAACTCCTCTATCACTGCTTCCGGTATATACCCGAACCGTCCAGCGTAGTTAAGAACGGCCAGGATATTCATAGTCGTGATTATGATGGCTGAAACTACAATGGACCTGTGCAGAATCAGGAGTGCACGCCCCCGGAGCAATAAATTAAAAAAGACACATAACACCACACTCCACATCACATAAAGGCGCAGATTATCCAGAATACCCTGGAACGCACCGCCGTTTATATAGCCAACCACCGCCCAGAACAGCCCCATCGCTGCAATCACACAATAAAATACGATGACACGCCCATGCACGATAATCCGCTTTTCACCGGTCAGTGATGCCATATTGAAAAGCAGAAATATCACGAACATTGCGAGCTTGAAGACCAGGTACGAACGTGGAAACACCATGGCTGCTGAAATAAATAACAGCGAAGTGCCTTCCCAAACCGTTAAAGACATGGATTTATTGATGAGCGCGCTACTATAATGCATCAGCTTCTGTTTCTTTCCCGGCCCCACCGTCGACCGCCGCAATCCATTGCGGCGGCAGGCGCCCTGCTTCAGGCGACACAATCCTGCATTCCGCAGCGCTCCAGACATGCACAACCGCTCTCCGACGAATTCGATCAGGGCACCGCATTATAATTTGTTCGCTTTCTTTTTAATACAGGTACATGTTCTTAGCAGTCAGGCAGCACCATTTGCCACTATGTCCCGTATTTTTCCGGCCCATTACATTTTCTCGACCCTCCCCGGGTTCTCCACCGCCCCGGTTCCGGCAGACGATGCCCCCCCGTGGCAACCGGGAGAGCCTGCCATTGAATTTGCTCTTGTCATCAGGCAGTGGTTATCATTGCCACTTTCAGCTCCCTGACCAGATCCCGCTGCAGGAATGGCAGGAGCTACTACGGACGGCTCCGTGCACCTGACCCGGCGCGCGCACGATACCAACCGGCTTAAACCCATAAATCTCACTGGGAAATCCATGAAGACGTTGACAAAAAAGATACTCCTGGCCTGCCGGAAAATCCCATTGCTTGTTGAATCGAGATTTGACAGAAATTTTCTGGCTCCGGACGTCCCCATGTCACAAATTGCCAGCCATAGAGAGTGGCGAAAACACCTGTACGAAATTGGTAACAAGCCAGGAATGCGGATCCTGGAAATAGGCAGCCGTGAGGTAACCGGAGAGTCCAGGGATCGGGAATTCTTTTCAAAAGCGGAATATGTGGGGTTTGATTATTATCCGGGCGACAATGTTGACATTACCGGTGATGCTCACAGGCTGTCCTCCTATTTCAGCAGTGATGACCGGTTCGACATTATCTATTCGAGCGCCTGCTTCGAGCATTTTGCCATGCCCTGGATTGTTGCTGTCGAAATTGCAAAGCTGCTTAAAGTTGGCGGAATCGTGTTCATTGAAACCCATTTTTCTTTTTCATCTCATGAACGACCGTGGAATTTCTTTCAATTTAGCGACATGGGACTGCGCGTCCTGTTCTCCGAAGCCCTTGGGTTTGAATGTATAGAAGCGGGCATGTCGAACCCGATCGTTGGCAGGTTTTCTTCACTGGCAGACGAATATTTGCGAAACAAGACTGTTGGCGCCCTATATTGCCATAGCGAATATCTGGGTAAAAAGGTAAGGGACATAGAGAACTTTAGTTGGGAAGATATCGACCTTTCCAGCGTGGTGGGGGAAACCAGATACCCCGAACCCAAAGACTCGTAAATCCAGTGCACGTCAATCCGGACACCCGCTTTTCGACATTCGCCCACTGTATCTGCAGCAGCAACAGAATTATCCGTTTTTCCAACAGGACTGCATGTATTGGCCAAACCGTTTGCTATTATTTCCGAGCTGATCAATAAAAGCACCCTGGGTGTGGCGGCCGCGTTTACCGCCAAGGCCTCGGGAACCGGACTGGCGTTCCTTTTCAGCATTTTGCTGGCCCGACTATTGGGTCCTTCCGGCACAGGCGTCTATTTTCTGACCTTAACGATCGTAAGCATTGGTGCAACCATCGCCCGCATGGGACTCGATAACTCGGTACTGCGATTTTCCTCTGTTGCTGACAGGCAGCGCAATTACGCATCGCTTGCCGCATTGTACCGTCAGGGAAACGGACTGGTCATCGTTGCCGGAACCATGGTTTCCCTGCTATTCTGGCTTGCAAGCCCGTATATCCGCCTCGGCGGGGACAGGTCAGACGACCTGCAGGCCATCCTGCCCGTCATGTTGCTTGCACTTGTACCTACCGCACTTATCCAGATACAGGGGGAATATTTCAAGGCTATCCGGGCACCCGGCATGGCTACGATCATACAAACCGTGCTCCTGCAGGCGCTACTGATAGGGGGAGCCGCTATTCTGTACTGGCGCGGGGATGTAAAAGTACATGATATCGCGACACTCTACACGGTGGCCGCCACCGGCTCCGTACTACTTGCAGGTGCAGCATGGTTCCATTACATGCCGGGGCTTTGGCGGAAACCAGGGGAATTTGATATTGGTCTGCTATTACGAACCAGCCTCCCACTCTTATGGGTATCCAGCATGAGCCTGGTGATGAGCTGGACGGATATCCTGGTCCTGGGCGTATGGACAGATTCAGCTACAGTCGGTGTGTATGGTATTGCCACAAGAATTGCCCTGTTAACCGCATCCGTTTTATTTGCCGTAAACAGCGTAACTGCACCACGGTTCGCGGCCATGCATGCACAGAATGATCATAGCGGCCTTCAGCGGCTCGCGCAAAGGAGCTCCGGCTGGACACTGCTGTCCGTATTACCAATTGTCCTGGCGCTGCTCCTGTTCCCGCAATGGATCCTTGGATTATTCGGTACCGATTTTGCGGGTGGCGCATCTCTCCTCAGGGTGCTGGCAATTGGCCAACTTCTAAATGTTGTAATGGGCTCGGTTGGCTATTTACTTATGATGACCGGACATGAGCGCCTGATGCGTAATAACATTATTTTCTCGGCATTCCTGAATCTGACAGGTAATCTGCTGCTGGTCCCCACTTTTGGCGCCATGGGAGCAGCTGTGAGTACTGCGTTTTCCATTGTATTCATGAACCTGGTCTCATTTATCCTGGTTAACAGGAAACTGGGAATCAATACACTGGGGTACTTTTTCACAAGAGCGGGTTCATGCGACAACCGGTAATTTTCGCAGGCATGCATCGCTCGGGAACCAGTTTGCTCGGACGGCTGCTGGAGTCCCTGGGACTGTTTACCGGAACCCGCAAGGATGAAAACAATGAGTCGCTTTTCTTCCAGCAACTCAATGAGTGGCTCATGGCTCAATGTGGTGCACGATGGGATATGCCACAGGCATTACGCTATATCTGGAAGGACAGGGAACTGCTGGATCTGACCGAAACCTACGTCCGCTATCTCCTGGCAAGTCCGAGGGCTATACATTTTACCGGTTTACGCCGTTATCTGTTTGCGGGTGGCATATTACAAGCCCGCTATCACTGGGGCTGGAAAGACCCTCGCAATACATTCACCCTGCCCTTCTGGCTCCGCATCTACCCCGGAGCCAGAATCATATATATTGAACGACACGGGGTGGACGTCGCTCAAAGCCTGCGCGAAAGGGGGCGAAGAGGATTGCGCAATGCGAATGAGAAATACCGGAAATACCGCTTCATTATGCCCCTGCGCCCCAAGGGAGGTGGTTTTGTCGAATCTCCACGGTGCACAACGCTGCAGGGCGGCTTCTCATTATGGAAGGAATACATGGACCAGGCAAAGACCGTCATGGAGCAACTGCCCGGCCAACAGATCCTGAAGTTGCATTATGAAAAACTGCTTGAGGACCCGATACCCTGTCTCCGCTCATGCGCAGAATTCTGCAGTCTTGACGCAAGCAGCCAACAGCTGGAAACGTTGACGGCCGGCATTAATACCGGCAGAGCTTTTTCCTACCTGAACGACCCTGAGCTGGTGGCCTTTGCCGGCAAACACCAGGCTGACCTCGCCGAATATGGATATAACTGAATAGTTCCGGCTGTGTGCGTTGACAACCTGTTAAGACACCGTCCACCACGTGTAACGGACATTATGCAGAGACGCGGCCACCGTCCCGACAAATTTTCGAGCGAAACTCCGCCAGAAATACCAGGAAAATTCCGACCAGCAAACCCAGCATCGTTGCTATTGACACCAGCAGCAATTTTCGCGGCCTCTCCGCCCGGGCAGGCACTTTGGCAGATGCATCTATGGTAACAGCTGATAACAAATCGGCATTGAGAGAGATGCCCTCCAGAAACGCCTTCCTTTCCTCCAGGTCGCGAAAGCCTTCAATAAAGGGTTCATCCGACGTTCTTTTTTCCAGCACGGATATTTCTTCCGCCAGGGCCTTTGTGCCGCGCATATAGGTTGGTACATCAGCGGTATTGATGACCAACTCGGACGAGGGCTTTCCCTCGCGCTCATAGTAGGCGCCCGGATCGTGAATTCCCAACGCCTGGGCAACACGAAAAGCCTCTTTCAGTATTGTTATTCTGTCTTTCCTCCTCCGCTCAGCCAGTTTCAGCTTGCTGTCCAGCTGAAAGCGGGTTTTCCCGATTTCTGACTGAATAGCCGCATTCACATCATTGCTCAGTTCGCTAATTGTTTTACGGTTTGCCTGCTCAATGAGCTGATTCAACCACCTGGCAGCCAGCTGCGGGTCCCGGTCAGAAAATTGCACGGTTACAAAAGAAGTGTTCTCTGTATCCACATGTACCTTCAGCCTGTCATCAAACTTTTCCTTGAAAAGATGATCGAGGTTAATATCTTCATCGGGTTTGCCATCAGTATAGTGTTTGAGAAGGTTATGACTATCAAAGAACTTCCGGCGCAACCCCTGTGACCTGAGGTTTTCAAGGAAGGATTCGTAGACACTTTCCGGAGTGTATCGATCAACATCAATACCCTCTATACCCCGGTAATCAATCAATAACTCCTGGATATTCTGCTGCTGTGGCGGCAACAGATAGGCCTCTGCCTGATACTCGGGTTCGGCAAACATCAGGTAACCGGATACCAGCAACCATGCCAGAAGTATGCTGGCCAGGATAATGAACTTTTTCCTCGCGAGCATACACCATAGATCAGTCAGGCTTACTGCGTCCCTTTCATTCAATCCTGAAGCGATATATACCGGAACAGGAGACGGGGACGTTGACAGGCGATTATCGGGTGACCCTGTACTCATACTTGATATCTGCCAACTAGTTTACGCGGTCGTACACATCCTCAAACCGCACGATATCGTCCTCTCCCAGGTAACTCCCTGACTGTACCTCGATAATCTCCAGCGGGATGGTGCCGGGGTTTTCGAGACGGTGATTGGTGCCGATCGGGATGTAGGTGGATTCATTTTCCGACAGCATGAAAACGTCTTCTCCACGCGTGACCTGCGCTGTGCCGGAAACGACGATCCAGTGCTCCGCGCGGTGGTGGTGCATCTGCAGTGACAGCTTGGCACCGGGTTTTACGGTGAGCCGTTTCACCTGGTAGCGGGTGCCGTTGTCGATACCCTCGTAGTCACCCCAGGGACGGTACACGCGCCGGTGGAAGCGGTGTTCCTCGCGATCGAACTCCTTCAGCTGATTGACGATGGCCTTCACGTCCTGACACTGGTTCTTGTCGGCGACCAGCACTGCGTCCGCGGTTTCGATGACGACCATGTTATCCAGGCCAACAGCTGCCACACAGCGGTTTTCCGCCATGAACAGGGAATTCCGGGTGTTATGTGTCAACACGTCACCTTTGGTGACATTGCCTTCTCCGTCCTGCTCGGAAACCTCCCAGATGGAGGACCAGGAGCCGACATCCGACCAGGACGTCTGCAAGGGAACCACTGCGGCACGATCGGTTTTTTCCATCACAGCATAGTCAATGGAATCGGATGGGGACGACAGGAAAGCGTCCTTGTCCACGCGTACAAAATCACTGTCCCTGCTGCCCTGGGCCGCTGCCTGCCGACAGGCTTCCAGGATTTCCGGCTGCAGCCTGCCGATCTCTTCCAGCCAGCGGTCCGCCCTCAACAGGAAGATCCCCGCGTTCCAGTAATACTCACCGGTCTCCACATAGCCCTGCGCGGTAACCGCATCCGGTTTTTCCACGAAACGGTCGACCTTGAAGACACCGCTTGCATCGATTTCCCCGCCGCGGTGAATATAGCCATAGCCGGTCTCCGGGCAGTCCGCAACGACGCCGAAAGTCACCAGGTAACCCTCTGCGGCCAGGTCACCCCCCTGCTCTACCGCCGCTGTAAACGCGTCGGGATCAGGAATAACGTGGTCCGCCGGCATCACCACCATCATCGCGTCCGGTTCTTTGTCGATCAGGTACAACGCCGCGATGGTCAACGCCGGCGCGGTATTGCGTCCTTCCGGTTCCAGCAGGATGGCTTCGGCTGTCCTGCCGAGTGCCCGCACCTGTTCCGCAACCAGAAACCGGTGTTCTTCATTGCAGACAAACACCGGATTGCCAATGGCATCGATGGAATCCAGCCTGGACGCGGTATCCTGCAGAAGTGTTTGATCCCCGATCAGGGGCAGCAACGGCTTGGGATAAAATTCACGGGAAACGGGCCACAGGCGACTGCCGGCCCCACCGGTGAGGA
>Ga0256841_1000091_pt1 | contig 97127 bp, 97 predicted proteins | sample 356308metaG_FD_185971 | JGI IMG/M metagenome (GOLD analysis project Ga0256841, IMG submission 185971) | Hydrothermal vent microbial communities from Mid Atlantic Ridge, Atlantic Ocean - 356-308 | ecosystem: Environmental > Aquatic > Marine > Hydrothermal vents | place: Atlantic Ocean: Mid...
TGCAGATGCCGGGCATGGACGGGTTCCAGACGGCCTCCATGCTCAAGCTGCGCAAAAAGACGCGCGACATCCCCATCATCTTCCTGACCGCGGCCTTCAAGACGCAGGAGTTCCAGGAAAAGGGCTACGCGGTGGGCGCGGTGGACTACTTGCTCAAGCCCATCGACGACAACCTGCTCATCAACAAGATCGGCACCTATTTCCGGCTGATCGAGAAAGAGCGGCGGTTGGCGCAGATTCTCGAGGAGGAAGTGGCGGCGCGGACCCAGGAGCTGCACGAGGCCAAGCAGTACCTCGAGAACATCATTCAGGCCATGGGCGAGGCCCTGCTGGTGCTCACCCCCGAGGGGACCATCAAGCGGGTCAATCCGGCCGCCTGTGAGATGCTGGGCTACACGGAGCAGGAGCTCATCGGACGCTCCATCGGAGACGTGTTCGAAGAGGAGGACGACACCCAGGCCGAGGCATTCATGGGCACCTGGCTGGAGGCCTTGGTGCGCACCGGGGTGCTGCGTTCCATCGACGCCCGGCTGGTGGCGCGCGACGGGCACCGCGTGCCCATCCAGCTCACCCGCACGGCGATCCGCGACGAGCAGGGGCGGATCACCGATATCATCTGCATCGCCAAGGACATGAGCGGCTATGTCCGGGAGTGTCCCCCGGAACCGGTCGAAGCGCAGGCCAATGGAGGTAAGACATGACCGACGAAGAACACAAGGTTCCCGCCCCCGGACCGGACGAGGATGCGGTGCTCACCGCCAATGCGTTGAAGGCCATGGCTCACCCCTTGCGCTGGAAGATCCTCTGCACCCTGGGCGACAAAGAGATGTCCGTGGGCGAAATCGTGGCGCAGACCGGCACCACGCAGAGCAACATCTCCCAGCATCTGGATCAGTTGCGCAACAAGAACATCCTGGCCTCGCGCAAGGAGGCCAACCGCGTCTACTACCGTATCCGCAACCAGCAGCTCCTGACCCTGATCCACACCATGCGCGACGTGTTGTGCCCGGCCAATCTGCAGGATCTGCCACGGCGCAAGTGAGCCCGGACCGCCTCGCCACCGGCCCGCGGCGGCCCGCGCGCGGGCGCTGAGCGCGGTGCTGTCGCGCATCTGGCTCGGATTCTTCTTCGTCTCGGGCCTGGCCGCCTTGTGGCGGTGGCTGGCGCGGGGCGACGCGGAAGTCTTCGGTCGCATCACCGCCGCACTTTACGAGATGGCGGGGCTGGCGGTGGAGATCTCCATCGGCCTGATCGGGCTGCTCTGCCTGTGGATGGGCCTGTTTCGCATCGCCGAGCGGGCGGGGCTGGTGGGGATGCTTGCGCGGGGGCTGGCGCCCCTGTTTCGCCGGCTGATGCCGGGGGTGCCCGCGGGCCACCCGGCGCTGGGCTCGGTGACCATGAATCTCGCCGCCAACGTGCTGGGTCTGGACAACGCGGCCACGCCCATGGGCCTGCAGGCGATGCGCGACCTGCAGCGACTCAACCCCGACCCGGGCACGGCCACCGACGCGCAAATCCTGTTCCTGGTGCTCAACACCTCCTCGGTCACCCTGATCCCGGTGACCGTGTTCCTGTTTCGCGCCCAGCAGGGCTCGGACGATCCCACGGCCGTGTTCCTGCCCATCCTCATCGCCACCACGGCCTCGACCTTGGCGGGCCTGTTCGCGGTGGCGTGGATCCAGCGCCTGCGGCTCTGGGACCCGGTGGTGCTGGCCTATTTCGGGGGGTTCGCGTTGTTGGCCGCGGCCCTGGCGAGCTGGCTGTCGGGGCTGGGGCCCGAGGCCCTGGCCGCCCGTTCCAGCCTGCTCGGCAACCTGCTGATCGTGGCCGTGGTGCTGGGGTTCCTGGGCGCCGGCGCGTGGCGGCGGCTGGACGTCTACGCCGAGTTCGTGTCGGGGGCCAGGCGGGGACTGGCCACGGCCGTGCGCCTGATCCCGTATCTGGTGGCGATGCTGGCAGCCATCGGCGCACTGCGGGCCAGTGGCGCGCTGGAGGCGGCGGTGGCGGCGGTGAAGGCCCTGGTGGCGGCCGCGGGGCTGGACACGGCCTTCGTGCCCGCCCTGCCCACGGGGCTGATGAAGCCGCTGAGCGGCAGCGGGGCGCGGGCCATGTTACTGGAGACCATGCACGCCCACGGGGTGGATTCCTTTCCGGCCACCGTGGCCGCAGTGATGCAGGGCAGCACCGAGACCACCTTCTACGTGCTCGCCGTCTACTTCGGCGCCGTCGGTATCCGCAACGGGCGACACGCCGTGGCCTGCGGGCTCATCGCCGATCTCGCCGGCCTGCTCACGGCCGTGTTGGTCTCCTACGCATTCTTCACGCCGTGAGGCGGGTCGAGCGCGGCCCGGCCTCAGGCGGCCAGCTCCCGGACCCGGGCGAGCACCTGCTCGGCGTGTCCCTTGGGCTTGACGTCCTCGAAGACGTGGCGGACGATGCCGTCCCGGTCGATGATGAAGGTGGTCCGGGCGATCACTTCGTGCGTCCGGCCGTCCTTTTCCACTTGGCGCAGCACCCCGTAGGCGCGGCAGACCTCGCCGTCCACGTCGGCCAGCAGGCGGACCGCCAGGCCGTGCTTGTCGCGGAATGCCGCGTGGCTCATGCAGTTGTCGCGGCTGATGCCCATCACCTCGACGCCGGCCCGGTCGAATTCCGGCAGCAGGTCCGTGAACTCCAGGGCCTCCAGGGTACAGCCGGGGGTGTCGTCTTTGGGATAGAAGCATAGGACGACGTGACGTCGGCCGATGTATTCACTGAGTGAGACCTCGTTCATGTCGGCGTCCGGGAGCGTGAAGTCCGGCGCCGGCTGGCCTACCTGGATCATGTGCGTCTCCTCTCCCTCGGGTATCGGTATGCTGGCGGTGTGTTTTCCTGTACGTATTCAACACCGTGCCAAGTGGCGGCGCGGTGGCTGGAACTCAAGCTCGCCTCGCTCCCAGGGGCAGGCCTCGGGCCAGTCTGGGACGTTCGCCGTCCAGATCCATGGCCAGCCGCGCGATCCGCCTCTTGAGCGGTGTGACCGCGTCGGTCCAGTCCAGCCCCAGGCTGCGCAGCCGCGCCACCGGTCCCAACCGGCTGCCGAAGACGTGGCGAAACGCCTCCATCAACCGCAAGGTCGCCTCCACGTCCCCGCGCCGGGCGCGCTCGTAGCGCCGCAGCGCCGACAGCCGACCCGGGTCCGGTCTGCCCGCGATGCATTCGGCCAGCGTGGCCGCGTCGAGGATACCTAGGTTCACCCCCTGGCCGGCCAGGGGATGGACGACGTGCGCCGCGTCGCCGACCAGCGCGAGGCGGTGGCGTACATAGCGAGCGGCCCGCCCGCCCACCAGGGGGAAGGCCGCCCTCGGTCCCACCGTCTCCACGGCCCCCAACACGCCCTCGCTGGCGGCTTCCAGACGCGCGGCGAACGCCGCCTCGGGCAGATCCACCAGGGTCGCGGCCTCCTCCGGTGTGGTGGTCCAGACGATGGAGACCCAGTTCCCGGGCAGCGGCAGCAGCGCCAGCGGGCCGTCGGGCAGGAAGCGCTGGCGTGCGCAGGCGTTGTGGTGGTGGGCCATGCGCATGGGGCCCACCACGGCGTGTTGGTGAAAAGGTCTGTGCTCGAAAGCGATCCCGGCCCGCTCACGGATCTGCGACCGGGCCCCGTCGGCGGCCACCAGCAGGGCGGTGTCGACGGTCTGTCCCGAGGCCAACGTCACGCGGACGCAGCGGTTCCGCCACTCCACCTCGCGGACGGTGTCCGGACAGAACCGGGCGCAGCCCTCCAGGCGTTCGTGCAGGGCGGCGACCAGGACGTCGTTCTCCACGATGTGGCCCAGCCGCGGCTCAGTGACCTCCACGGCATCGAAGCGGATCCGCCCGCCACCCAGGGCGTCCCAGACCTCCATGCGCCGATAGGCGCAGGCCCGCCGCGCGACCACGCCTTCCCAGACGCCGAGCGTGCGCAGCACGGTCTCCACGCCCGGCGTGATGGCCGAGACACGCAATCCATACGGCCCGGCCCCGGCGTCTTCGCGCGGTGGGCGGGCCTCGACCAGCGCGACCCGCAGACCCGCCATGAGACAGGCCCGGGCCAGCGTAGCCCCCACCATGCCGCCACCGGCGATCACCAGATCGGCATGCATCGTTCGTCCTCTTGCAGCGGAACGCCGGCCACCAACCTGGGAACCGCCCCGTACAGGCCCATGCCCAGCCGGGCGAGCCGCCGCCTGAGCGGGGGAGCGAGGTCCAGTCCGGCGAGGGCGGCACTGCGCAGAGGGCCCAGCCCCGGCGTGGTGAACAGACGGGCCAGGGCGTCGGTGAAGCGGGCGGTGCGTTCGAGGTCCGCGGCGCAGCGGCGGGCGAATTGCTCCAGGATGCCATGCGCGCCCGGAGGCGCGCCGGCCCGCCACTGGCCGTAGAGCAGCTCCGCGAGCCAGGCGGTCTCGCGCAGGGCCAGGTTGAAGCCCTGGGCCGCCACCGGATGGAGGGTGTGGGCGGCGTTGCCCAGCAGGACCACGCGGCCGGCCACGTTGCGTTCGGCGCGCAGCATCCGCAGTGCGAAACGCTGCACCGGGCCGGCCACGCGCAGCCGGCCCAGCCGATGGCCGAAGGCCGCCTGCACGGCGACACCCAGACGCTCGGCTGGCTCGGTGGCCAGGCGGGCCGCATCCGCCTCCGGCCGCGACCAGATCAGGGTGCACTGCCGTGCACCGGCCGGCAGCAGGGCCAGGGGCCCGTCGGGGGTGAAGCGTTCATAGGCCACGCCCCGGGTTTCGCGGGCGGTCTCGAGCGTGCAGACCAGGGCCTGCTGGCCATAGTCGGTCACCTGTGCGGGGATGCCCAGGGCCTCGCGCAGCACCGACCGGGCCCCGTCGGCGGCCACCACGAGCCGGGCGCGCAGGTGGTCGCGGCCGCCCGTTCCCCCGTGCGCCGACACCGTAACGGTCACCCCGTGCGCGTCCTCGGCGAGGCCCGTGGCCCGCCAGCCGCGCAGGAGCGAGACCTGGGCCAGCGCATCGATCCGGGCATGCAGCGCATGCAGCAGGTCCTCGTGGTGAAGGACCTGCCCCAGGGTCGGGAGCCCGGTGTCTTCCGCCCGCAGCCGGACCACCCCGAAACGCCCCTGCTGGGAGACGTGTACCATGCGGATGGGCACGGCCCGCGGCGCGACCGCCTCCCACAGCCCGAGGGCCCGGAAGACGCGCTCCGACGAGGCGGACAGGGCGATGGCCCGGCGGTCGCCCGCCCCGCCCGGCTCCAGCACGCCGATGCGCCAGCCGGTCGCGCCCAGGGCGCAGGCCAGCGCGGCGCCGGCGAGCCCGCCGCCCGCCACCAGCACGTCGTAGTCGGGGTCGGTGGCCGCTGCGTCCATGGAATCAGGCGTCGGCTCCCACCAGCGCCTCGATCTCCGCCACACGCTTGGGCAGCGCCGCGGTGAGCACCTCACAGCCCTCCCGGGTGACCAGCACGTCGTCTTCGATCCGGATGCCGATGTTCCACCAGCGCCGGTCCACGCCCTCGCTGTCGGCGGGTACGTAAAGACCGGGCTCCACGGTGAGCACCATGCCGGGCTCCAACAGCCGCCACTGCTCGCCGATGCGGTAGTCGCCCACGTCGTGTACGTCCAATCCCAGCCAATGGCCGGTGCGGTGCATGTAGAAGCGCTTGTAGGCCTCGTTGCGGATCAGTTTGCGGACCTCACCCTCCAGCAGGCCGAGCTCCACGAGCCCGCGAGTGAGCACGCGCACGGCCGCCCGGTGCGGGTCGTCCCAGTGGTTTCCCGGCTTGACCTTGGCGATGGCGGCCTCCTGGGCGCGGAGCACCAGCTCGTAGAGCGCACGCTGCGCCTCGCTGAAGCGCCCGCCCACGGGCCAGGTGCGGGTGATGTCGGCGGCGTACCCCTCGCACTCGCATCCGGCGTCCACCAGCACCAGATCGCCTTCCTCCAGGCGTTCGGCATTGTCCGTGTAGTGCAGGATGCAGGCATTGGCCCCGCCGCCGACGATGGGGGGGTAGGAGGGGACCATGCCGGCGCGGCGGAAGACGTACTGGTATTCGGCCTCCAGTTCGTACTCGTACATTCCGGGTCGGCAGCGGCGCATGGCCCGTTCGTGGGCCGCCATGGAGACGCGGGCGGCCCGCCGCATGCGGGTGAGCTCGTAGCGCGATTTGAATAGGCGCATCTCGTGGACCACGTGGGCGAGTTCCACGAATTCGTGCGGGGCGTGGGCGCCGGCGCGGATCTTGGCGCGGATCTGATTCACCCAGCCGATGAGCCGATGGTCGAACTCGCTGTCCTCGCCCATGGTGTAGTAGACGCGCCGACGGTCCTCCAGCAGACCGGGGAGGATCTCGTCCATGTCGGCGATGGGGTAGGCGTCGTCGGCGCCGTAGTGCTCCATGGCCCCCTCCGGCCCCGCCCGCCGGCCGTCCCAGATCTCCTTCTTGGGGTCCCGTTCGCGGCAGAAGAGAATGTACTGGCCCTGTTTGCGTCCCGGGGCGAAGACGGCCACGGCCTCGGGTTCCGGGAATCCCGTGAGATACAGGAAATCGCTGTGCTGGCGGAAGGGATAATGCACGTCCCGGTTGCGCACCTGCTCGCGGGCCGCCGGCAGGATGGCGATGGAGTCGGGCGCCATCATGCGCAGCAGGGCACGCCGGCGGCGTTCGAATTCGCGTTGGCTCATGGCGGCGGCACCTCGCGCAGCGCGCGCATCTCCTCGTGCAGCATGAGCACGGCCATGCGCAGGTATTCGTACAGTTCCGCGAACGCCATCTCTTCCTCCTCGGCCTCGCCGTCGGCCCCTTGGGTTGGCGCCGCCCTGGAGATCTCGGCCAGATCTCCGAGCACCTCCCGCGCCGCCTCGGGCAGCGCCGCCCCCAGACCCCGGGTGCCCAGCGCGAAGCCCATGCCGAAGCCCTGCGCCCATTCGGCCAGGGCCCGGACCCGCTCCGCCAGGGGGGCTTCGTCGGGCGGCAGCCAGGGCGTGAAACCCAACAGCTCGTCGCGCAGCGCGTGGTGGGTGGCCTCGATCACGAGCTCCAGGGTCTTGCCGAGCCCCTCGGTGACGGCATCGGTCACTGCTGCGGGCCGGCCGAGGAGTTCGGCCGCCACCCGCCGTCCTGCGGGCGCGGTCCCGCCGGTGAGCCATCCGGTCACCAGTCCATGGACCGCCGATGGTTCCCAGGGGGCGCCGGCCCGCTCCAGTGCCCGCTCCAGTGCCTGTTGGGCGGTTTCGCTCATGGAGCCGATCATACCACCGGCTGTCGCTGGACCGTGTGCCTCGCATCCGGACCACCGGTTGCGAAGTGGGGCCCAAAAGGGATGCTTGTGGTTGACCGTTTCCAGAATCGGTGCCTAGTATTAGCGCCCATGGGAGACAAATCGCTCGAACAGGAGGCCGAGGCGCAGTTCAAGGCGCTGGAGGCCCGCATCGAATCGCTCATCCGCTGCTGCGAGCGGCTGCACGAGGAGAACCGCCTGCTACGCCGTCAGCAGGAGGCCCTCACCGTCGAGCGGGCGATGCTCATCGACAAGAACGAGAAGGCCCGGTCACGGGTGGAGGCGATGATCACCCGCCTCAAATCGATGGAGGACGCCCTGTGAGCGGGGAGCTCGTCCCGGTGACGGTGAGCATCCTGGGCAAGGAATACAAGGTGGCCTGTCCGCCCGAGGAGCAGTCGGCCCTGATCGCGGCGGCGACCTTCCTCGACGGACGGATGCGCGAGATCCGCGAGAGCGGCAAGGTGATCGGCAGCGAGCGGATCGCCGTGATGGCGGCCCTCAACCTGGCCCACGAGTTCCTGGACCAGCGTCAGGGGCGGATCAGGTTCTGCTCCGACATGAGCGAGCGGGTGCAGGCACTGAACACACGCATCGACCTCGCCATGCGGGCGATCGAGGCGGCCGACACATCCCGGGACTGAACCCCCGGCCGAGGCGGTTCAGCCGGACTCCGGCTGCTGTTCCAATCCCAGGATGAACGCCCACTGCTGCGGGGTGACAGGCATGACCGACAGCCGGTTGCCGCGGCGCACCAGCGCCAGCCCCTCGAGCTCCTCCTCCCGCTCTTTCAGTTCCCGAAGCGTCACGGGGCGGCGCAGCCGGCGTTCGAAGCGCACGTCCACCAGCCACCAACGCGGGTCGTCCGGGCGGCTCTTCGGATCGAAGTGTTTGTCCCGGGGGTCGAACTGGGTGGGATCGGGGTAGGCGGGGCTGGCTACGGAGACGATGCCCACGATGGCCGGTTCCTTGCAGTTGGAATGGTAGAAGAAGGCTTGGTCGCCCACCTGCATGTGGTCGCGCAGCCAGTTGCGCGCCTGGTAATTGCGCACACCGTCCCAGGGTTCCACCCCCACGCGCTCCATGTCGTCGATGGAGAACTCGCCGGGTTCGGATTTCAGAAGCCAGTAGCCCATGGGCGGCCGGGTCCGAGCGGGTGAGACGATCGAACAAAGAGGCGGACGCCCCGCCTGTGCCGTCGCCGACCTTCGACCTTGAACCGGAGGTTCAAGTGGGGGTTTCGTGTAGCATGTCAGGCTTCCCGCGGCAGTGGGCGGGTTTGCACAACCATGCTGCAGTTCCACCCCCCGGGTATGTCGATAGGCTCAAGGAATATACCCGGCGGCTGACGAACACTGCAGTTGCGTCCGCGACTCCATTGTAGGCCATGCCGTACCCGAGTGCTATCGACGTTCGTCGGTCCATGGCCCGGCGGTGAGACTTCGGACATCGTGCGTCATGCATAAAAAAAGCGCGGCCAAAAGAGGGAGCCGCGCCAATTACTACCACCAAGGGAGGATGGAGGAGTTGACCGAAACACCGCGATGTCGACGCCGTGTTTCAGCGTATGAGTATTTTCTGATATGGTTAACAGAATGTCAACCCCTCCCGATGGGGAAGGTGCGTTCGTCCCGCGGCGGGCGGGCTCAAATGCGCAACCGTTCCACCACCTCGCCGCCGCGCAGGTGGCGCTCGATGATCTCGTCGATGTCCGCCTCGGTTTCGTAGGTGTACCAGACGCCTTCCGGGTAGACCACCAGGACCGGGCCTTCGCTACATCGGTCCATGCAGCCGGCGAGGTTGATGCGCACGCCTCCCTGGCCGGTCAGACCCAGCTCCTTGGTGCGCCGTTTGGCGTAGTCACGCAGGGCGCGAGCGTCGTGGTCCTGGCAGCAATACCCATCTTCGCGCTCGTTCGTGCAGAAAAAGACGTGATACCGATAAAATGACATGCCGACTCCCGCATGATCTCCCAGCCGACTACAAGGCGATGGCCTCTTCGCCCCCCGCCACGGGGCGATCGCGACCGAACTCACCATTATACCGCGGGGTCCACCCTGGCGTTTGTCCGGGACCCTGGCCCCCACTCTACGGTTCATGCGTCCCGAGATGAACGCCGAGACGGATGGCCCGCGGGTTGATCTGGCGAAGGATCTGCACGAGGCCGGTCGATGCGTGCTGTGCGGCATGTGTCTGCCCGCCTGTCCCACCTACCGGCTGAAGCGGGAAGAGTCGGAATCCCCGCGCGGCCGGATCGCGCTGATGCGCGCCCTGGCCCGTGGGGCGCTGACTCCCGTACCGGGCGTCCTGCGGCATCTGGATACCTGTCTGGAATGCCGGCGTTGCGAGACGGTGTGTCCCGCGCAGGTGCCTTTTGCGCGTCTGATGGACCGGGTGCGTGCCCACGCCCTGGCCCGGCGCCCGGCCCGGGAGCGCTGGAAGCTGGCGGCGTTGCGGATGCTGTTGCTCAGGCCCTTGCTGTTGCGGGCGTTGCGCCCGGTGGGGACGGGCGTGGGGATCCTCCGCCGCGCCCGCCTCTGGCCGCTGCGTCGGCCGCGGACACTGGCCTTGTTCCCTCCGGCGCGCCCCCGTCCGCGCGCGCCTGCGGTGGGCGCACCAACGGGGCCCGTGGTGGCCTTGTTCCGTGGCTGCGTGGCGGAATTCGCCGACACGGACACCCTCTCGGCGGCCCGGTTGCTGCTGCGCGCGGCGGGTTTTGGGGTGGTGGAGCCCGCGGGGCAGGCGTGCTGCGGCGCCCTGCACCAGCACGCCGGCGACCCCGCCTCGGCCCAGGCGTTGCTGCGGCGCAACCGCGAGCGTTTCGCGCGTGTTTCCTGCGAGGTGGTGGTCTCGGCCGCCACCGGTTGTGGCGCGTGGATCATGGAGGCGGGTGGGGAGGAGGGCTCCGCTTTCGGTCGCCCCCACCGGGACATCGTGCAGTTCCTGGGGACCACCCCCTGGCCGCGCGCGGTGCGGTTGCAGCCCGCGAGCGGCCGAGTCTTCGTACACGCCCCGTGTAGCCTGGAACAGGCAGGCGCCAGCCTGCAGGCGATGCTGGACCTGCTGCGGCGCGTGCCGGGGGTCGAGTGGGTCACCGACGGGGCGGGGCGGGGATGTTGTGGTGCCGCGGGTCGCTACATGCTCACGCATCCCGGTGAGTCCGACGCCTTGGTGGACGGCTTGGTGCACCGGATTCTCGAGACCGGCGCGCAGCGGGTGGTGACGGCGAACATCGGCTGTCGCCTGCACCTGGAGGCGGCGTTGCGCCGCGCCGGGTGGCGCGGCGAGGTGCTGCATCCGGTCACTTTTCTGGCGCGCCGGCTCGAAGGGCCCGGTCCCGGCTATACTGAACGCCGGGATTCCTGACTCCGGGTGCCGACGAACCATGACCGCACGACGCCACTACACGCTGACCGACCGGTTCCTCATGGCGGTGGACCAGGCGCTGCGCACGGTCCATGCGCCGCCGCGCACCACCGGGCGCCCCTATCCCGCCGAGGGGATCCCGGAGGCGGAGATGAGTCCCGCCGAACGTGACCGTTCCGCGCGCCTCATGCGGGTGGATCACGCGGGCGAGGTGGCCGCGCAGGGACTCTATCAGGGTCAGGCGCTGTTCGCCCGCGACGAGCGGGTCAAGGATCAGATGTTGCAGTCCTCGGAAGAGGAGAACGACCATCTGGCCTGGTGCGAGCGCCGGCTGCAGGAGCTGGGTTCACGCACGAGCCATTTGGGGCCCTTCTGGTATACCGGCTCCTACGCCATCGGGGCGCTGGCCAGCCTGGCCGGCGACCGCTGGAGCCTGGGTTTCGTGAAAGAGACCGAGAACCAGGTGGTGGAGCACCTCGACGACCATCTGCGGCGGCTGCCGCCGCAGGACGGGCGCAGCCGGGCGATCCTGGAGCAGATGAAAATCGACGAAGGCCATCACGCCTACAAGGCGCATCTGGCCGGAGCGGCGGATCTGCCCCGCCCCGTGAAAGGGCTGATGCGGCTCACTTCCAAGCTGATGACGAACACTGCCTACTGGATTTGACCGGCCGGGCTCGCTGCGCCGCCAGGGACGGCACGTGGCACAGTCGGTGAGGGGTCCAACAGCCTGCCGAACCCCGGCGGGGGCGCTTCAGAAGGCCATGTTGCGTCCGGAGAAGATCTCGGCCATCTCCCGGCGTAGCCGCGACTCGATGTCTTTCAGCTCCTCGGGGCCGTATTCCTCCCGGCCGCGGCCGAACAGGTATTCGTCGATGTCGAAGTCGCGCAGGATCATCTTGGTGTGGAAGAGGTTCTCCTGGTGCATGTTCACGTCCACGGTCTGATAGCGTTCCAGCGTGTCGCGGGACATGAAGTCCTGGATCGACGAGATCGGGTGGTCGATGAAATGCTTGCGGCCCCGGACGTCTCGGGTGAATCCCCGTACGCGGTAATCCACGATGACGATGTCGGAATCGAAGCTGTGGATCAGGTAGTTCAGCGCCTTGAGCGGTGAGACCCGGCCGCAGGTGGACACGTCGATGTCGGCGCGGAAAGTGCTGATGCCGCCATCGGGATGCCGTTCCGGATAGGTGTGCACCGTGACGTGGCTCTTGTCCAGGTGCGCCACCACCGCCTCGGGCAGTGGGCCGGGCGTGCTGTCGGCCGACCCGGCCAGGCCGGGGTCTTCCTCGGCGATCAGCATGGTTACGCTGGCCCCGCGCGGTTCATAGTCCTGCGTGGCGATGTTGAGGATGGTGGCGCCGATGATGTCGGTGACGTCCCGAAGGATCCGCGTCAGGCGCTCGGCGTTGTAGGCTTCGTCGATGTAGGCCAGGTATTCCTCCTGGTGGGCCGGGGTGGCCGCGTAGCACACATCGTAGATGTTGAAGCTCAGCGATTTGGTGAGATTGTTGAATCCGTAGAGCTTGAGCTTGTCCTGGTGTTGCCCTGCCACGATGAGCTCCATCGCCTTCTCAGACTTCTTCGATCTCGACCTCGTGGGTGATGTCGGCGGTCTTCGCCAGCATGATCGAGGCCGAGCAGTACTTCTGCGCGGAGAGCTCGACGGCCCGCTCCACCTGCGCCGGGGACAGCCCACGGCCCCGGACGAGATAGCGCAGGTGAATGGCCGTGAAGACCGCGGGTGGGTCGGCCGCGCGCTCGGCTTCCAGCCGAACCTCGCAGTCGATCACCGGCTGGCGCGCCTTCTTGAGGATGTGCACGACATCGAAAGCGGTGCAGCCGCCGAGCCCCAGGAGCATCATCTCCATGGGCCGGATGCCCACGTTGCGCCCACCGTGTTCCGGAGGCCCGTCCATCACCACGGCGTGTCCGCTGCCCGCCTCGCCCACGAACGTCATGTGGTCCAGCCATTTGACTCTCGCCTTCATGAAAGGCGTCCCTCCAACAGGCCGCTGAAAAACCGCTGCGATGTGCGCCGCTCGTCATCTCGCCTGTCGTCTGGAGCGGCCTCCGTTGTCGCGTGCGTGCGCCCTGCACCCGCACTGCTGGCGACGTTTTTCAACCGGCTTCCCAGGGTTTTGTCGCGCACATCGGGCGCGACACCTTAGGCAAAGCGCCCGAGGCACGCAATGCCCCGGCGACGGACGGGGGCATCTGGGACTTTGAGCAGTGCATCACGGAATCGACAAAGGCCCTCGATTTTCCTAGACTCGACACTCCAATCCCTTACTCGCAGGCGTGGTTCTCGATGAGCAAGCTCCCGGTGACCCATCCGCTGTCGAATCCCGTGATCGACCAGTTCATCACCCTGTGCCACAAGAAGAAGTACCCGAAGGGCGCGACCATCATCCACGAGGGGGACGAACCGCAAACGCTCTACTATATCATTTCGGGTTCGGTGCGTGTCCTCGTGGAGGACGAAGAAGGCCGCGAGATGGTGCTGGCCTACCTGAACAAGGGGGATTTCTTCGGGGAGATGGGCTTGTTCGGAAGCGAGGCGCGCAGCGCCCGGGTGGTGGCGCGCGAGGCGAGCGAGGTGGCCGAGATGAACTATCCCACCTTCCGGGATCTGGCGCAGAAGAATCCCAAGATCCTCTTCATGCTGGCCTCCCAGCTCGCCGCCCGGCTCCGGTCCACCAGCCGGCGCATGGCGGATCTGGCCTTCCTCGACGTCACCGGCAGGATCGCCCGCACGCTGCTGGATCTGGCCCGTCAACCCGACGCCATGACACACCCGGACGGTATGCAGATCCGCATCACCCGCCAGGAGATCGCCAAGATCGTGGGTTGTTCCCGCGAGATGGCCGGCCGCGTGCTCAAGGAGCTGCAGGAACAGGGCCTGATCTGGGCCCACGGCAAGACGGTCGTGGTCTACGGGACGCGCTGAGGCATCAGCCGCCGGCTCCGAACAGGGCCTCCAGGGCCCTGCCGGGTGCCTCCGCGCGCATGAAGGCCTCGCCCACCAGGAAGGCGCCCACGCCGGCCTGGCGCATGCGCCCCACGTCCTCGCGGGTGTGGATGCCGCTCTCGGTGACCACCAGCGGGCCGTTGGGGATGCGGGGCAGCAGCTCCAGGGTGGTCTCGATCCGGGTCTCGAAGCTGCGCAGATCGCGGTTGTTGATGCCGATCAGATCGGCGCCCAGGGCCAGCGCACGCTCCAATTCGGCGGCATCGTGCACCTCCACCAGCGCGTCCATGCCAAGGGCACGGATCTGACCATGGAGGGCGCTCAGCTCCCGGTCGTCCAGGGCGGCCACGATGAGCAACACGCAGTCGGCTCCGAGCACGCGTGCCTCGGTCACCTGATAAGGATCGATGATGAAGTCCTTGCGCAGCACGGGCAGCCCCGAGGCGGCGCGCGCCCGCTGCAGGTAGCGGTCATCACCCTGGAAGAAGTCCCGGTCCGTGAGCACCGACAGGCAGGCCGCGCCGTGGCCGGCGTAGTCGCGGGCGATGGCCTCCGGGTCGAAGTCCTCGCGCAGCACCCCCTTGCTCGGCGAGGCCTTCTTGATCTCGGCGATCACCGCCGGCCGGCCGGACCGGATCCGGTCTTCCAGCGCCCCGCGAAAGGGGCGCGGCGCGGGGGCTCCGGCAAGCCGCGCCTCCAGCGCATCGCGGGGGAGGGTCGCGGAGCGCTCGGCCACCTCCGCGCGCTTGCGCGCCAGGATGCGTCGCAGGATGTCCGGCGTGTCGTTCATGCGCCCGTCAGCTCTTGCGTGAGGGCCACCAAGCGCCCGAGCACCCCCGCGGCCCGTCCCGAGTCGATGGCATCCATGGCCCGCGCCACGCCCGCGGCCAGATCGGGGGCCAGCCCCGCCGCATGGATCGCCGCCCCGGCGTTGAGGGCCACGATGTCCCGTTCCGGACCCGGACGGCCGCTCAGGGCGCGCCGGATGCGCTCCAGGCTTTGCGCCGCGTCGGCCACGCGCAGGGCCTCCAGCGGTGCGCGCCGCAGGCCGAAGTCCTCGGGCCGGATCGTGTAGCCGCGGATCTGCCCGGAACGCAGTTCGGCCACGTGGGTTTCGGCGCCGATGCTGATTTCGTCCAATCCGTCGGCGGCGTGCACCACCAGGACGTGGCGGCTGCCCAGCCGGCGCAGCACCTCGGCCAGGGGTTCCAGCCAGTGCCGATCGAAGACCCCGAGCACCTGGTTGGGGGCGCCGGCCGGGTTGGTGAGCGGCCCCAGCAGGTTGAACATCGTGCGCACGCCCATCTCTCGGCGCGGGCCGATGGCGTGTTTCATGGCGCCGTGATGGGCCGGGGCGAACAGGAAGCCCACGCCCACCTCCTCGATGCAGCGGGCCACCTGTGCCGGGCCGAGCTCCAGTCGCACGCCGGCGGCCTCGAGCACGTCGGCCGAGCCCGACCGGCTGGACACGGATCGGTTGCCGTGTTTCGCGACCCGGGCCCCGGCCGCCGCCGCCACGAAGGCTGCGGCGGTGGACACGTTGAAGGTGCCGGAGGCGTCGCCTCCGGTGCCGCAGGTGTCCACCAGGTGTTCGGTGGGCACCTCCACTCGGGTGGAGAGCGCGCGCATGACGCGCGCGGCGGCCGTGATCTCCGGCACCGTTTCGCCCTTCATGCGCAGGCCGATCAGGAAACCGGCGATCTGCGCCGGGGTCGCCTCACCGCCCATCACGGCGCACATCACGGACTCCATCTGGGTCTCGTCCAGATCCCGGCGCTCGACCACGGCGGCGATGGCTTGCTTCATGTCCATTGCGGGCGTCCCTCAGAGGCGCAGAAAGTTGGCCAGCAGCGCGTGCCCGTGGCGGGTGAGGATGGATTCGGGGTGGAACTGCACCCCGAAGGTGGGGTGCTCCACGTGCCGCACCCCCATGATCTCGTCGCGCCGGTCCGCCGCATCCAGCGTCCAGGCGGTCTCGCGCAGGCAGTCGGGCAAGCTCGCCCGCTCGACCACCAGGGAGTGGTACCGGGTCGCCTCGAAGGGGTTGTCGATGCCGGCGAACAGGTCCCGGCCATGGTGATGGATCATGGAGGTCTTGCCGTGCATGATCTCGCGGGCGTGGACGATGCGCCCGCCGAAGGCCTGTCCGATGGTCTGGTGCCCCAGGCAGACGCCCAGCAGGGGAAGGCGGCCGCTGTAGCGGCGCACCACCTCCAGGGAGATGCCGGCTTCGTTGGGCGTGCAGGGTCCCGGAGAGAGGACGATCCGCTCGGGGCGCAATGCGTCGATCTGCTCGGCGGCGATCTCGTCGTTGCGCACCACCCGCACCTCGGCGCCCAGCTCGCCCAGATATTGGACCAGGTTCCAGGTGAACGAGTCGTAGTTGTCGATCATGAGGATCATCGCGATCCCTCCAGATCGAGTCCGCGCTCGGCCAGGGCGGCGGCACGCATCACGGCGCGGGCCTTGTTGAGCGTCTCGGTCCATTCGTTTGCGGGCACCGAGTCGTAGACGACGCCGGCGCCGGCCTGGACATGGATCTCGCCCGCTCGCAGCACCGCCGTGCGGATGGCGATGGCCGTGTCCATGTTGCCGTTCCAGGCGATGTAGCCCACCGCGCCCGAGTACACCCCGCGCTTGACGGGTTCCAGCTCGTCGATGATCTCCATGGCACGGATCTTGGGGGCCCCGGAGACGGTGCCGGCCGGAAAGGTGGCCCGCAGCACGTCCATGGCCGTCAGTCCCGGCCGCAGGCGTCCGCGCACGTTGGAGACGATGTGCATGACGTGTGAGTAACGCTCCACCACCATCTGTTCGGTGACCTCGACGCTGCCGATCTCGCACACGCGCCCCACGTCGTTGCGGCCCAGGTCGATGAGCATCAGGTGCTCGGCCCGTTCCTTGGGGTCGGCCAGCAGCTCCCGCTCCAGGGCCCGGTCCTCGGCGTCGGTGTGTCCGCGGGGCCGGGTGCCGGCGATCGGCCGGACCGTCACCTCGCCGCCCTCCAGGCGCACCAGGATCTCGGGGGAGGAACCCACCACGTGAAAGTCACCCAGGTTCAGGTGATAGAGATAGGGTGAGGGGTTGAGGTAGCGCAGCGCCCGGTACAGGTCGATGGCCTCGGCATGATAGGGGGCCGTCAGGCGTTGCGAGAGCACCACCTGCATGACGTCGCCGTCGACGATGTATTCGCGCGCCCGGCGCACGGCGGCCTGGAACCCCGCCTCGGTGAAGCCGGAGACGAAGTCGGCCTCGGTCACCTCGCGGGCGGGTTGCGGTTCGGCATAGGCCTGGCCCGAGCGCAGCCGCGCATGCAGCGCCTCCAGGCGGCGCTGACCCTCGGCCCAGGCGCCGGGTTCGCGCGGATCCACGTGCACCACCAGGTACAGGCTGCCCGAGACGTTGTCCAGGACCACCAGCTCTTCGCTGAGCATCAGCAGGATGTCCGGCGTGCCCAATGCGTCGGGTTTATCCACCCCCGCCAGGCGCGGCTCGATGTAGCGGATCGTCTCGTAGCCGAAATAACCCACCAGTCCCCCGGTGAAGCGGGGCAGGCCCGCCACGGCCGGGACCCGGCAACGGGACCGGAAGGCGTCGATCCAGGCCAGGGGATCGGCGGTCTCGACCCGCTCCTCCACCGCGCCGTCGCGTTCCACCGTGACCGTGTGGCCGTGCACCCGGATCACATGCCGGCTCGGCAGGCCCACGATGGAGTAGCGGCCCCATTTCTCCCCACCGTGGACGGACTCGAACAGGTAGCTGTAAGGGGCGTTGGCGAGTTTCAGATAGGCCGAAAGCGGCGTGTCGAGATCCGCGAGCACCTCTCGCACCAGCGGCACCCGGGTGTAGCCCTCGCTGGCGAAACGCTCCAGATCGGCGGGGGTCAGGCGGCCCATCTCAGGCGGCGGCCCTCAGCAGCCCCGGCAGCTCGGCCAGCGAGTCGATGACGGCGTCGGGTCGTTCCAGGCGGATGTCCTCGCCGTGGTTGTAACCGTAGGAGACGCAGACGACGGCGAAGCCCGCGGCGCGGGCGGCCTTCACGTCGCTGCGCGAATCGCCCACCATGAGCGATTCCCGTGGATCGGCGCCCAGTCGTTCGGCGGCATGGAGGAGTGGGGCGGGGTCCGGTTTTTTCCGGGGCAGGGTGTCGCCGCTGACCACGATCTGGAAATAGTCGCCGATGCCCAGGTCGCGCAGCAGGGGCAGGGTGAAACGCTCGGCCTTGTTGGTGACCGCCCCCAAGCGCAGGCCCAGGCCCCGCAGTCCCTCCAGCCCCTCGCGCACGCCGGGATAGAGCTTGGAGCGCTCGGCGGTGTTCTCGGCGTAACAGTCGAGGAACACGGGCAGCGCCCGGGCATAGAGCGCCGGGTCCGGCTCGGTCTCCATCTCGCCGGTGAGGGCGCGCTTGACCAGGCGTTCGACGCCATTGCCCACCCAGGTCCGAACCTTCTCCTCGCTCCAAGGCTCGCGGCCCAGGGATCGCATCATCTCGCCCACGCAGTAGGCCAGGTCGGGCACGCTGTCCACCAGCGTGCCGTCCACGTCGATCAGCACCATGCGCGGTGCGAAGCCTCGTGTGGTCATGGTGTTCAGCCGCCGGCCTTGGCCAGCTCCTCGCGCATGGCCCGGATCACGCCGTCGTAGCGGTTCGGATCCTCGTCGCGGGCGGCGCCGAAGATGGCCGATCCGGCCACGAAGGTGTCCGCCCCGGCCTCCTTGATCTCGCGGATGTTGTCCACCTTCACGCCCCCGTCGATCTCCAGGCGGATGTCCAGACCACTGTCGTCGATGCGGCAGCGCGCCTCGCGCAACTTGGTGAGCGCCGAGGGGATGAATTTCTGGCCGCCGAAACCGGGGTTGACCGACATGAGCAGGACCATGTCCACCTTGTCCATCACGTAGTCGAGGTAGTCCAGCGGGGTCGCCGGATTGAACACCAGCCCGGACTTGCAGCCCTGCTCGCGGATGAGCTGCAGCGTGCGGTCGATGTGCTCGGAGGCCTCGGGGTGGAAGGTGATGTAGGTGGCGCCGGCCTTGGCGAAGTCGGGAATGATGCGATCCACCGGCTTGACCATCAGGTGCACGTCGATGGGCGCGGTGACCCCGTGCTTGCGCAGCGCTTCGCAGACCAGGGGGCCGATGGTCAAATTGGGGACGTAATGGTTGTCCATCACGTCGAAGTGAACGATGTCGGCGCCGGCGGCCAGCACGTTGTCCACCTCCTCGCCGAGGCGCGCGAAATCCGCCGACAGGATCGAGGGCGCGATCAGGTCCGGTTGGGCCATGGAAACCACCTTATCGTTGGAAAACTGACGGAACCGGCTAATGTACTCGATCGGCGGGCGTTTTGTAACAGCAGCCGGCCGGGGAAGCGCCGTGGCGCTCCCGGCCCGCAGCGGATCGGGTCGTACGCCACCGCCCGATGGCATCCTTGCGCCGGCGCGCGTGGTATGGGGCCGGCACATCGGTCACACTATGGGCTTTTCACCGGTCGAAAGGAGGTGTTCATGCTGGGAGTCGCGCTCGTGCTGCACGTGCTGGCCACCGTGGTGTGGGTGGGCGGCATGTTCTTCGCCCATCAGTGCCTGCGGCCGGCCGCGGTGGCCGTGCTGGAGCCGCCGCACCGGCTACGCCTGTGGCGGGACACGTTCGGCCACTTCTTCCCGTGGGTGTGGGCCTGTGTGGTGGTGATTCTCGGCACCGGGCTGTGGATGATGTTCCGCTCCTTCGGAGGCTTTCAGGCGCCACCGTACGTGCACGTCATGTTCGGGGTCGGCCTGCTGATGATGGCCATCTTCATGCACGTGTTCTTCGCGCCCTACCGGCGCCTGATACGCGCCGTGGAGGCGCAGGACTGGCAGGCGGGGGGGCGGGCGCTGGCGCAGATCCGGACGCTGGTGGGGATCAATCTGGTGCTGGGCCTGACGGTGACCGCCGTGGCGGTGGGCGGGCCTCACTACCTCGCTTGATACGGCCCAAAAATTTGGCCCGAAACGCCGATGGCCCGCCGAGGCGGGCCATCGGTTGCGCCGGCGGTCGGCCTTACTTGCAGGAGAGGCTGGAGTAGTACGCCGCCAGATTCTCGATGTCCGCATCGGACAGCGGGGCGGCCATGGCGCTCATGGTCGGATCCTTGCGGGCGCCGGACTTGAAGTCCTTGAGCTGCTTGACCAGATAGGCCTCTTTCTGACCCGCGAGGTTCGGATAGTTGGGCACGGCGCTCACGCCGTTGGCACCGTGGCATCCGGCGCAGGCCGCCGCCTTGGCCTTGCCCGCGGCGGCGTCGCCGGCCATGACGGCGCCGCTGGCGGCGGCCAAGGCAACGGCACCCAGGGTCACTGCGAACTTCTTCATGCTCATACTCCTCTTCGGTCGAACGTCCCCGACGCGGGCGGCCGCCTGCGTCGGGGGCTCAAAAACGGGGCGCACAATCCTATCACAAACCGGCCGGATAAGGCGCCATTATGCGGCGATGGGGAGATTTTAGTACCCGATCCAGGGCAATCCCTTAGAATTCCTAACCATTTTCGCGTTCCTTGCCGGACGCCGGCTGCCTGTGGAAACACCGTAACGAGCCGCCCCTGGCGGATTCATTCGGGGGTTTCCCCGCCGGCCCAGTGCGGAACCCCAGGCCATTCAATCGACGGGAGACGCTCTAATGATCAAGCCGTACGGGTCTGACACCCTGAATCCGCTGTTCGTCTACGACCCCAAGGAGCACGACGAGCTGATGCGCGAGGCGGAGAACCTGCCTTCGCTGATGCTGAACTCGGCGGCGGCCGGCAACGCCGTCATGCTGGGCGGGGGTTATTTCAATCCGCTGACCGGTTACATGAATCTGGCCGACGCCTTGAGCGTGGCCGACACCATGAAGACCACCGAGGGCCTGTTCTGGCCGGTGCCGATCCTGAACCTCACCCACAACGTGGAGGCCATCGAGGGGGCCAAGCGCATCGCCCTGCGCGACCCCAACGTGGAGGGGCATCCGATCCTGGCGGTGCAGGACGTGGAGGCCATCGAGGAGGTCTCCAAGGACGAGCTCACGCACATGGCCGAGAAGATCTTCGGCACCACGGACACCGAACACCCCGGCGTCAACACGTTCATGAATCTGGGCGAGTTCGCCATCTCCGGTCCGATCCAGGTGCTGAGTTTCAGCTACTTCCAGACGGAGTTCCCGGACACCTTCCGTACCGCCGTGGAGATCCGCAACGAGATCGCCGAGCGGGGCTGGAAGAAGGTGGTGGCCTTCCAGACGCGCAATCCCATGCACCGCGCCCACGAGGAGCTCTGCAAGATGGCCATGGAGCGCACCGGAGCCGACGGTCTGGTGATCCACATGCTGCTCGGGCGACTCAAGCCCGGTGACATTCCCGCGCCGGTGCGCGACGCCGCCATCCGCAAGATGGTGGAGTTGTATTTCCCGCCCAACTCGGTCATGGTCACCGGCTACGGTTTCGACATGCTCTATGCCGGACCCAAGGAGGCCCTGCTGCACGCCGTGTTTCGCCAGAACATGGGGGCCGACGTGTTCATCATCGGCCGCGACCATGCTGGCGTGGGTGACTACTACGGTCCTTTCGAGGCCCAGGAGATCTTCGACAAGGTGCCCGAGGGGGCGCTCCAGATCGAGATCTTCAAGGCCGACCACACGGCCTATTCCAAGAAGCTCGGCAAGGTGGTGATGATGCGCGAGGCGCCCGATCACACCAAGGACGACTTCATCCTGCTGTCGGGCACCAAGGTGCGCGAGATGCTGGGCCAGGGGATCGCCCCGCCGCCGGAGTTCTCCCGCCCGGAGGTGGCCGAGATCCTGATGAACTATTACAAGTCCTTGCAAAAGTGACACCCGCCCGCCGGCGGGCGAATATGCAGGTGACCGGGCCCCGCCTTGTGCGGGGTCTTTCCATTGGAGGTGCGCCCTCACCAAGGGCGGGGCGCGCCACGGCTTATCGGTCAGTCCGGTAGGAGTCCGGTGAGGACTTCCACGTAGCGGGCCGGCGCGGCACCGTAGGGGATCAGACCCGCCACGGCGCCGTCGGGCCCGATCACGTAGGTCTGGGCGGAATGGTCCACCGCGTAGTTTTCGGGATCCTTCTCGTTGGGGACCTTGACCGCAATGGCCCGATATTGCTTGAGGACCCGTTGGATCTGCTGCGGTGTGCCGGTCACCCCGATGAAGTGGGGATCGAAATAGTGCACGTATTCGGCGAGATGCCGGGGCGTGTCCCGCTCGGGGTCCACGGAGACCATGATCACCTGCACCCGCCGGCGCAGGTCCTCCGGCAGCTTTCGCAGGGCTTCGGCGATGGTCGCCAGCGTGGTGGGGCAGACGTCCGGGCAGAAGGTGTAGCCGAAATACAGCAGCACGGCCTTGCCGCGGAAATCCGCCAGCGACACCGGGCCCGAATCGGATTGCAGTGTGAAGTCCCCGCCCAATCCGGGATAGCGTGTTTGGGGGCGCTCCAGTTTGCCAGTCCACAACGCCACGCCGGCCCCGAGGGCCAGGGCCCCGAGCGCCAGCGCGCCCGCCAGCAACCACCGGGGAAAAGGGAGCGTGCGGCGCGGAGGTTCCGCCATCAATGCTTCATTCCGTGGTGGCCGTCTCGGGCGGCGTCATGCGGCTCGATGGGCCGTACCTCGGGCTCCAGATCGATCCGCGTGCCATCCTCCAGAACCAAGGTGAGATGGATCCGGTCGCCGGGTTTCAGCGCCCGCTTCAACCCGATGAGCATGATGTGATAGCCCCCGGGCTGGAAGGCGACCCGTCCCGCGGCCGGGATCTCCACCCGTTCCACCTCGCGCATGCGCATGACACCTTGATCGTGGACGTGTTCGTGGAGCTCGGTGTGTTCGGCCGCGTCGGATTCGGCCGCCACGATGGCGTGGGGTGTGTTCCCATGATTGACGGCGACGAAAAAGGCCGCGGTGACCCGCTGGCCCGGTGGCACGGCCCGCACATACGCATCCTCGATGCCGACCTCACTGGCGCGGGCGTCGGCCGGCGGTCCCCACGAACACAGCAGTAGCACGGACAACAACGCAACGAAGGGCAAGGCACGCATGACAGATCACCTCCGGCTCAGGTCAGGTGGGGTGGGGCGACGTCGTGTGGCAGAGCGACGGCCCCTATAATTCGATGGCCGAAGATAGCACACCACCCCGGGGAGGTGACATGAGCAAGACGCTGTTCGAAAAGATCATCGATGGCGAGATTCCCGCAGACCTTCTCTACGAGGACGAGCACTGCGTGGCCTTCCGGGACGTCAATCCCCAGGCGCCCTTCCACGTGCTTCTGGTGCCGCGCAAGCCCATCGCTCGTCTGAGCCACGCCAACGCGGAGGATGTGCCCCTGCTCGGCCACCTGCTGGTGGTCGCGCCCCGTATCGCGCGCGAGCACGGTCACGACGATTTCCGCGTGGTGATCAACAACGGCCCCACGGCCGGGCAGTCCGTCTACCACCTGCATCTGCATATCCTGGCCGGCCGCGCCATGGGTTGGCCGCCGGGCTGACCGCGTGGATGGGGGCCCCGCGTCCCGGGAGGGGTGAGGACGTGGCGCAGCCGCGGCGCAAGGCGGAGGCTGGCGCGCCCGAGAGGATTCGAACCTCTGACCTTTGGCTCCGGAGGCCAACGCTCTATCCAGCTGAGCTACGGGCGCGTGGCGGGCGCAATCATAACGCCCTGCGCGCGGGGCGTCCATGCCATTGGTGGGTGTCCGTTCCGTTGGCTATAATTGATCGGTTTTTGGGTGATTTCATGTCATTGGTCGTATCGAGGGGGTGTCCGTGACCGACAAACAGTTCATGGGGGTGTTCATCGGCGTGCTGGGGTTCCTGATTCTCCTGGCCGTGGTGATCTTCTTCATCGCACAGGGGCTCAGCCCGGAGAGTGGGAATCTCCAGGATCCCTTGGTACGCAAGGCGGTCGAGCAGCGTCTGGAGCCCGTGGGTGCGGTGTATGTGGGCGAGGTGCCCAAACCGAGCGCCAGCGCCGAGAAAAGCGCGCCCGCCGCGAGCGGGCCGGCCCTGGCCGACGGCAAATCGGTCTACGAAGCCGTCTGCATGGGATGCCATGGCACGGGGGCCGCCGGTGCGCCCAAGTTCGGCGATGCCGCCGCCTGGGCGCCGAGGCTCCAGGCGGGCAAGGACGCCTTGTACCAGTCCGCCACCCAGGGCAAGGGTGCGATGCCGCCCAAGGGCGGGCGGGCGGATCTGAGCGACGACCAGGTCCGGATGGCCGTCGATTACATGGTCCAGGCGGCCCAGTGAGTCATTGGTGGGGTGCGCCAGCGGGTCCCCGCACGGCCGGGCCGGTCACAACAGGCGGTCGAGCGTGCGGTAGCTCACGGCCTCGCCCACATGGGCGGGCGTGATCCGGGGCGCGCCGGCCAGGTCGGCGATGGTGCGGGCGATTCGCTGGATGCGGTGGCAGGCGCGCATGGACAGGCGGAAGCGCCGCGCGGCCTGTTCCAGCAGGGCGAAGGCCTCCTCATCCAGGGCGGCATGGGTGTCGATGTCTCCGGGCGGCAGGTCGCCGTTCAGACAGCCTTGACGCGCCCGCTGCCGCGCCTGAGCGCGCACCACCCGTTCCCGCACCACCCGGCTGGGCTCGCCCGGTGGCAGATTGCGCAGTTCACCGGGCGATTGCCGGCCCACCAGCACATGCAAGTCGATGCGGTCCAGTAGCGGGGCCGACAGGCGCGAAAGGTGGCGTTGCCGCTGTTCGGTGGTGCACTGGCAGCGCGCCCCCAGATCGCAGTCGTAGCCCTTGGGGCAGGGGTTCAGAGCCAGGACGAGCTGGAATCGGGCGGGAAACTCCGCCCGTTGGGCCGCGCGGGCGATGGCGATGCGTCCGGTCTCCAGCGGTTCGCGCAGGGCGTCCAGGGCGCGCCGGTCGAATTCCGCCGCTTCGTCCAGGAAGAGCACGCCCCCGTGCGCCAGGGAGATCTCCCCCGGCCTGGGATGGGGTCCGCCGCCCACCAGGGCCGCGGCCGATGCGGTGTGGTGCGGCGCGCGAAACGGGCGGCGCCGCCAGGTGCCTTCGGAGACCGGGTCTCGGCCGGCCACCGAGGCGACGGCCGCCGCCTCGAGGGCCTCTTCGTCACTCATGGGGGCGAGCAGGCCGGGCAGGCGACTGGCCAGCAGGGTCTTGCCCGTTCCCGGCGGCCCCACCATGAGCAGGTGGTGGCGGCCGGCAGCGGCGATCTCCAAGGCACGCCGGGCCTGGGGCTGACCGCGCACGTCGGCGAGATCCGGTCCCTCCGGGTCCCGTGCCTCGGGGACCTCGGCGGGCTGCGCCTGCGCCAACGGCCGTTCTCCGCGCAGGTGGGCGCAGACTTCCAGCAGGTGATCCGCAGCCAGCACCCGGGCCGACCGCGCCAGTGCGGCCTGCGGCGCGCTGGCCGCGGGCAGGCAGAGGGCCCGATCGGCGGCGCAAGCCCCCAGGGCAGCCGGCAGGGCCCCGCTGACGGGCCGCAGATCACCGGAGAGGCTCAGTTCCCCCATGAACTCCACCTCGTCCAGGGGCGGCTTGGGGATCTGGCCGGAGGCGGCCAGGATGCCCAGGGCGATGGGCAGGTCGAACCGGCCCCCTTCCTTGGGCAGATCGGCGGGGGCCAGATTCACGGTGATCCTGCGCTGGGGGAATTCGAAGCGGCTGTTGACGATGGCGGCCCGGACCCGGTCGCGGCTTTCCTTCACCGCGGCTTCGGGCAGACCGACGATGGCAAGGGAGGGCAGGCCGTTGGCCACGTGGACCTCGACGCGGACCTCGGGGGCTTTCATGCCCATCAGGGCCCGGGTGTGAATGCTGGCCAGATTGGGAATGTCCGCTCGCATGCCCTCACGCCCTTTCGCTTGGCACGCCGATCCGGCCATGGGCCGGCCGATGGAAGGCGACTCACTCCTGCGGCGGAGGGTCGGCGGGCCGGGTCGGCTCCAGGCCGGCCGCGGACTCCAGGGCGGCCACGCGGGCTTCCAGCGACCGGAGCTTGTCGCGGGTGCGGACCAAGACCTCCGCTTGCACCTCGAACTCCTCGCGCGTGACCAGATCCAGACGCTGGATGGATGCCTCCAACACCGCGCGGAAGTTCTTTTCCAGATCTTGCCGAAGGGCGCTCAGTCCCGCGGGCAGGGTCTCGACGAGGCGCCGGGCGACTTCGTCCAGGCTCTTGGGGTCCATCATCAAATCGGTCTCTTCGGCGGGCGGTTGAGTAAAGACAACGAAGTGCGGTGCGTCGCCGGCGCAAAGCGTGTGCACCCCACCGTGTCGAGGGGCATCAGGCGTGGGTCCGAGGACCGGGCATACGCCATCGAGGGCGGTGGAGATTCGATCTCCTCGAAACCCCGGACCCGAGGGTGCGCAGCGGGGCGGCGGCCGGCCCCTTCACTTGGCGTAACGCTTGAGGATCGCCTTTTTCGCCTTCTCATATTCGGAACGCGTGATGATGCCCTCTTTGTAGGACTTTTCCAGGTCCATGAGTTCCTGGCCCATGGTGGTGGTCGTCGTGACGTTGCGGCTCTCCACCCGGGCGCCCCCTCCGCTGCAACCCACAAGCCCCAGCCCTGCGGCCAGGATCATGGCGGCGGCCGCTATGATGCTTTTCCGGTGCATGATGCGATTCTCCGGTTTCGGTCGATGCGAAGCAAACACCCCGCGCGGCGGCGGGGTGTCGTGCCATGCGGTGGCCGGGCACTGTCGATGGGGTTCAGGCCCCGGCCTTGCGGGTACGATACCAAAGCCCCTCGTGCAGTCGGGACTGCCGGCTCACCCGGTAACGCTTGGCCAGGGGGCCGCTGGCGAACCGGTCGGCGAGGGCGTCGTACTCCTTGGCGGCCCACGCCTCGTCGCGGAATACCTCCATGATGCCCTCGACCCAGCGCAGTTGCTGTTCGGGATCGGTGAAACGCTCCCGGCCCGAGGCGTACACCTCGCGCACGAAGTCCCCGTCGATGCCATCGGCCTGCATGCGAAGGGCCAGCTGCTCCAGGTCCTCCGGTTTGCCACAGGCGTCGGCGGCCTTGCGGAGCAGCGCGTGGGCCTTGTCACGGTCGCCGGCCTTCAAGGCCACGGAGGCCATGGCCTCGAAGGCGTAGGTGTCGCCGCCCAGGGCCTCGGCCTTGTCCACCAGTTTCAGGGCCCAGGCGGGATCGCCGAGGTCTTCCAGGACCGCCCGGGCAAGCTTGACGTAGTCGAAGGCCCCCTTGATGTCGGCGGCATCGAGTTTTTGTTCCCAATCGGCGTAATAGCCGCGGGCCAGGGCCGCGCCCGCTTCCTTGTTTCGCAGTTCCAGGGCCGCCGTGTGGGCGACGTCGTGCACGCAGGTGAAGGTGCGGCAGCGACCGGCGGCCTCGTCGAGCAGCCGCTTGACCCAATCGGCATCACCCAGGTGTTTGTCGATGGACAGGGCGATGAGGCGGCCGTAGGCGAAGTCCCCGCCCTGCTCGTTGTACATCTGCTCGGCCGAGGTGAGGAGCTTGCGGGCGTAGTAGGCATCCTGCAGTTCGGCCATCACGTCGTCGACCAGGGCCAGGTAATCGAGCACGGTCTTGGCCCGATTCTCGCGCTCCTGCAACGCGGCGTATTTCTCCTGATTGGCCTCGCGTTTCTCCAGCTTCTCCTGGATCCGCCCGATCCAACCCTCGTCGTCGGCGAAGTGTTTCTTGACCGCCTCGGTGACGGAGCGCAGCTCGCCCAGGCTGGTGACGCTCTCCTCGGCCGCTTCCAGCACCCGACGGGCGAAGTCCTTGGCGTCGACCTTTTCCAGCGCCTTCTCGGCGATTCTCAGCAGGTCGGGCGAGGCCTCGGCCAGCGATTCGGCCTTCTCCAGGATGCGCTTGGCGAAATCGGAATCCTTCAGCTCATCGAACGACTGATCCACCAGCTTCAGGAGCTGCTTGAAATCGCTCGCCTTCTCGAAGGCCTGCTCGTAGATCTTGCCGGCCAGGGCGGTGTCGCCGAGGCTCTTGAACACGTCCGAGGCGAGATTGATGAGGTCCCCCGGATTGGCCAGCTTCCCTGCCGCGCTCTCGTAGATGCCGGCCGCGTGGGCCTTGTCCTTGAGGTCTTCCAGCACCGAGCGGGCCAGGTTCGCCAGTTCCTTGGCCGAACTCATCTTTTGTTCGGCCTTGGCGTAGATCTCCTTGGCGAGTTCCGGGTTCTCCAGCTCGGTGGCCACCTTCCTCGCCAGCGCCAGGAGCTGCTCCTTGTCGGTGATGTCGCCCAGGGCTTGGCGATAGGCCTCCACCGCCTTGTCCTTGTCACCCTGCAGGCGCCAGTAGCCGTCGGCCAGATCGGCGTATTCCTCGCCGGTCATGCAGAACTCGGCCGCCTGCTCCATGAGCTCGTCCACCTTGGACTGGTCGCCGAGTAGCGCCTTGAATCCCGCGGCCAGCTCGACGAACTGTTTGGTGAACTGGCAGTCGGTCTCCGCCTCCTCCAGGATCTCGCGGGCCTTGTCCTTGTCGTCGAACAGCTCCACGTAGAGCTTGGCGTATTCGACCGTCTGCGGGATGCCGTCCACGAAGCGGGCGGCCTTGTCCAGCAGCATGCGCGCGGTGGACTCGTCCCCGGCCTCCTTGACCTTGCGGGCCAGCGCCGCGAAGTCCTCCAGGCTCTTGGCCTTCTCCTCCACCTTGGCCACCAGCGATTGGGCCAGTTCCTCGTCCTTCAGATCCTCGGCGGCGATGCGCGCCAGGGTCAGCAGGTCTTCGGGCTGGGTGACCTCGGCGGCGGCCTTCTCGAGGTACTCACGGGCCTTGTCCTGGTCGCCCAGCTTGCCCATGCTCTTGGCGAAGGCCATGTATTCCTGGGCGTCGAAGAGCATGTCCTCGGCCTGGTCGTAGAGCTCGCGAGCGTAGTCGGTGTCGCCCATCTCCACGGCCACGTCGCCCACGGCCATGTAGTCCATGGGCATTTGGCATTCGGCCTCGGCCTTCTGGAGGAGCTCCTTGGCATATTCGGGGTCGGCGGGATCCGCCAGGGCCTCGCGGGCCAGCTTGACGTAGTCTTCGACCGAACTGCATTCGGCTTCGCGGGCTTCGAGATCGGCCTTCGTTGCCATGGCGCTACTCCTTTCGTGAAATTCGCCTGAAGACAGAGCATGGCCCCGGCGGGGCGGAATTGGCGCTCCCTAGGGGACTCGAACCCCTGTTACCGGCGTGAGAGGCCGGCGTCCTAGGCCACTAGACGAAGGGAGCCCGACAGAGATCGACGCCTTCGGGCGTCACGGGAGGCAGGACTGCCGATGGCCACATCCGGAGTCGGCCTCCCACATCCGAAAGCAGTATAAAAGGGTTGGTTTTGCCTTGGGATCGAACCTGCTTATGCACGCATAACACCGCCGCGACCCGAGCGGTTCCGCGGTGCGGGTATAGTATAGCCCCCGAGCCGGGTCGTCCGCATGTGCCCCCTCGGGAGCACCGGCATGCGGATACTGCGCGCCCGTCATGCACGCCATCATGGAGACGACCGCACACCCGTGACACAGGCAGGGCCTTCGCCAGCCGTCGAAGTTCACCCGCGCATCATTCCCCGCGCCGAGCACGGTATCTCGCGCGCCGACATCAGCGAGCATGCCCTGCGCGTGCTCTACGGTCTCAAACGCGCGGGATTCGCCGCCTATCTGGTGGGAGGCGGCGTACGGGATCTCCTGCTCGGCCGTGAGCCCAAGGACTTCGACGTAGTCACCGACGCCCGGCCGGAACAGGTCCGCAAGCTGTTTCGCAACTGCCGGCTCATCGGGCGGCGGTTCCGCTTGGCGCACGTGTATTTCGGCCGCGAGATCGTCGAGGTGGCGACCTTCCGCGCGATCCCGGACGCCGACGCCGAGGGGGTCCTGTTGGACGGCGGGCGGATTTTGCGCGACAACGTCTATGGGACCATCGAGGAGGATGCGGTCCGGCGGGATTTCACCATCAACTCGTTGTACTACAACATCCGTGACTTCTCGGTGGTGGACTACGTGGGCGGCCTGGAGGACCTGCGCGCGGGCTTGGTGCGGCTCATCGGCGAGCCCGAGCGGCGGTACCGGGAGGACCCGGTGCGCATGCTGCGGGCGGTGCGCTTCGCCGCCAAGCTTGGGTTCCGCATCCATCCCGATACCGAAACGCCCATACCGAGCCTGGCACGCCTGCTGGGGGAGATGCCCCCCGCGCGGCTGTTCGACGAGGTCCTCAAGCTCTTTCAGGGGGGCTGTGCGGTGGAGACCTTCGAGCTGCTGCGCCATTACGGTCTGTTCGGGCAATTGTTCCCGCTCACCGAGCGGGTGCTGGCCGGGGAGGAGTGCGGTTTTCCGCACACCTTCGTGACCCACGCGCTGGCCAGCACCGACGCGCGTATCCAGGAGGGCAAGCCGGTCACACCGGCCTTTCTCTACGCGGCCCTGCTGTGGGAGCCGGTGCGCCTGCGAGCGGCCGAGCTCGAGGCACGCGAGGAGATGGCGCCGTTGCCGGCCCTGCAGCGAGCGGGCAGGGAGGTGATCCAGGCCCAGCTGGCGCATACCAGCATTCCGCGTCGTTTTTCCTTGGGCATGCGCGAGATCTGGGAGCTACAGCTACGTTTCCGGTACCGCTCGGGCAAGCGTCCGTACCGCTTTCTGGAACACCCCCGTTTCCGGGCCGCCTACGATTTCCTCTGCCTGCGTGCGCGGGCCGGGGAGGACGTGGGCGAGGCTTGCCAGTGGTGGACCCACTTTCAGGAGGCCGGCATCGAGCAACGGGCGGCCATGACCCGCGGCGGCCGGAAGCGGCCCGCGCGTCGGCGCCGGGCCCGTCGCCGGAAGGCCCCCGGGGCTTCGTGAACACCGAAGCGTTCGTGGCGCTGGGCAGCAATCTGGCTGACCCGCCACGCCAGCTCGAGCGGGCCCGGGAGGCGCTGGGCCGGTTGCCGGGCACCCGGTTGGTCGCCGCCAGCCGCAGCCTCAGGACCGCCCCGGTGGGGCCGCCCGGGCAGCCCCACTACTGCAACGCCGTGGTGCGCCTGCGGACCCGGTTGGCGCCGTTTGCGTTGCTCGGGGCGCTGCTCGAGATCGAAACGGCCCAGGGCCGGGTGCGGGGCGCGCAGCCCTGGGGGCCCCGCACCCTGGATCTGGACCTGCTCCTGTATGGGAACCTCGTCCTGGACGACCCACGACTCACGCTGCCTCACCCCCGCCTCCACGCGCGTCGTTTCGTGCTGGAACCCCTTGCCGAACTCGCCCCCGAGCTGGAGGTGCCGGGCCGGGGGCGCGTGTGCGACCTGCTGCGGCGCCTGGACCGGCAGGGGCGCGGCCGGCCGGTTTGTCGGCTATGATTTCGGTTGCCCCCGTTCCCGCCCCGGGAGAACGACCCAACCCATGCATACCGAGCCAGAACCCATCACAGTACCGCGCCTGAGGGCCATGAAGCAGGAGGGGCGGCCCATCGCGTGCCTGACCGCCTACGACGCCAGCTTCGCCCGCGTGTTGGACGAGGCGGGGATCGACTTGGTGCTGGTCGGGGACTCCCTGGGCATGGTGGTGCAGGGGCGGGAGACCACGCTTGCGGTGACCGTCGACGACATGGTCTATCACACGCGTTGTGTCGCGCGGGGCCTGCGGCGGGCCTTGCTGGTCGCGGACCTGCCGTTTGCGAGCTATGCCCAGCCGGCCCAGGCCCTGGACAACGCCGCGCGGCTCATGCGCGCGGGGGCCCGCGTGGTGAAGCTCGAGGCCAGCGCCAACCAGGCGGAGATCGTGCGTCATCTGGGTGCCCAGGGCATACCGGTGTGTGCCCATCTGGGCCTGCGACCGCAGTCGGTGCACAAGCTGGGTGGTTACCGCAGGCAGGGCGCGGGTGAAGCGGAGGCGGCGCAGATGCTCGAGGACGCGGCGCTCCTGGCGCGTTGTGGCGCCGATCTGCTGTTGCTGGAGTGCGTGCCGCCGCGCCTGGCGGCCGAGATCCGGGCCAATGTGGAAGTGCCCGTCATCGGTATCGGGGCGGGACCCGATTGCGACGGCCAGATCCTGGTCCTGTACGACCTGCTCGGCGTCAGCCTGGGGCCGGTACCGCCCTTTGCGCGCAATTTCATGAACGCAGCGCCGGACATTCCGGGCGCCGTTTCCGCCTACGTGGCCGCGGTGCGCGGGAGAAGGTTCCCGGAGCGCGGCTGAGCATGCAAACGATCCGGGATACCAACGGCCTGCGGGCGGCGCGCAACTTCTGGCGGTTCGGCAAGGAGACGGTGGGCTTCGTGCCCACCATGGGCAATCTGCACGAGGGGCATCTGACGCTGGTGCGCGAGGCCCGGGCCCGGGCCGATCGCGTGGTGGTGAGCATTTTCGTCAATCCCATGCAGTTCGACCGTGAGGACGACTTGCGGGCCTACCCCAGAACCCTGCAACAGGATGCGCGGCGGCTGGAGGACGAGGGGGTCGATGCGCTGTTCGCGCCGGACGAATCGGTGGTGTATCCCCGCGGCACGCAGGCCAGCGCCTACGTGGAGGTCCCCCGGCTCGGTGCGATCCTGGAAGGGGCGAGCCGCCCGGGGCACTTCCGGGGTGTGGCCACCGTGGTCGCCAAGCTGTTCAATCTGGTCCAGCCGCATCTGGCCTTTTTCGGGGAAAAGGACTTCCAGCAGTTGCTCGTGATCCGGCGCATGGTGGAGGACCTGGATTTCCCGGTGGAGATCGTCGGCGTACCCACGCAGCGCGAGGCGGACGGGCTGGCGATGAGCTCGCGCAACGCCTATCTCTCGGCGCAGGAGCGGTCCCGTGCGCCGTTGCTCTACCGGTCGCTGCAGGAGGTGGCCGGCGCGTTGCGCGCCGGGGCCACCGACTGCCCCGCCCTGGAGCGTCGCGCCCTGCGGCGCCTGGAACGGGGCGGCTTCCGCCCGGACTATGTCGTCGTGCGTCGCCGCGCGGACCTGGAACCACCCGGGCCGCAGGACGATGCGCTGGTGGTGCTCGGGGCGGCCTGGCTGGGCCGCGCCCGCCTGATCGACAACGTGCTGGTGGATCGCCCCGGCCCGCGGGCTGTGGCCGCCGCGCCTGCCGCCGCACATTGATCCCGCCGCCGGGCATGGCCGATAATGGAGGGTCCGGCACCCGGAGCGGTCGTCAACCCATGATCCTCACCCTGCTGAAGGCCAAGCTGCATCAGGCGCGCGTGACGCATGCCGAGCTCGAATACGAGGGCTCCTGTGCCATCGACGCCGTGCTGCTCGATGCGGCGGGCATCCTGGAATACGAGCAGATCCAGGTCTATAACCTGGCCAACGGCGAGCGGTTCACCACGTACGCGATCCAGGCCGAGCCCGGCAGCGGCATCATTTCCATGAACGGGGCGGCGGCGCACAAGGCGGCTCCGGGCGATCGGGTGATCATTTGCGCCTACGCCCAGCTCGGCGCGGCCGAGGCCCGGCGCTTCAAGCCCCGCCTGGTGTATCTGGATGCCGGCAACCGCATCGTGCGCACCGCTCACACCATCCCGGTACAGGCGGCCTGACCGCGGCCTGGCGGGCCCGTCCGACAAACGGCTGCGAAGCCCGATGACCGAGTGAAGCGCCGTTCGCAGCCGATCGGTCGCTGCGCATGCCGTGCCCGCGAACTGCTCGCGAGGTTTTGCAACGGCCTGTCAGCCGGTATTGCGCATGCCGGCGGCGATGGCGTTGATGGAGCGCAGTAGGGGGCGCAGATGGCGGCTTTGCCCGGTTTCCGGGTCGCGCTCGCGGCGATGGCGCCCCAGCAGTACCACCTGGATGTGATTCAGGGGGTCCAGGTAGGGATTGCGTCGTTGCAGGGAGAATTGCAGGACCGGGTTCTCCTCGATCAGTTCGCGGATGTCGCACACCTCGAGCACCTGTTTCAGGGTGCGCTCGAACTCTTCGGCCACCTTGCCGTAGATCACCCGGGCCCGGTCCTGGTCGTGCGCCAGGCGGGCGTAGAGGCGCGCGATGCCCATGTCCGCCTTGAACAGGGCCATCTGCGTGTTGTCGAGTAGCGCGCGGAAAAAAGGCCAGGCCTCGTACATCCGGCGCAGTTGCTCGAACCCGCCGTTCTCGCCGCTGCGGAAGCGGTCCAGGGCATGGCCGATACCGTACCAGGCCGGCAGGGTGTGCCGCGACTGCGCCCAGCCGAACACCCACGGGATGGCGCGGATCGAGGCCCTGGAACGGTCGGTCTTCTTGCGGTGCGCGGGCCGTGAGCCGATGTTCATCTGGGCGATCTCTTGCACCGGCGTGGCCTCGTAGAAGTAGTCCAGCAGGCCGGGAGTGCGTTCGGTGAGGTCCCGGTAGTATTCCTCACCCCAGGCCGCGAGCCGGTCCATGAGCGCGCGGAACGCCTCCGGCTCGCGCTCGGGGGTGTGCTTGACCAGGTGGCAGCTCGCCTTGAGCAGGCCGCTGGCGCCCATGGTGAGTTCGTAGACGGCCGTTTCGTAATTGCCGTATTTGTACGTGAGCACCTCGCCCTGTTCGGTGATCTTGATCTGGCCGTTGACGGTGCCCGGCGGCTGGGCGAGGATGGAGTCGTGCGTGGGGCCGCCCCCGCGGCCCACGGTGCCTCCGCGGCCGTGGAACAGCCGGCATTCCACGCCCAGCTCCGCGGTCAGGCCGATGATCTTCTGCTGGGCCTTGTAGAGGTTCCAGGCCGAGGCCAGGATGCCGCCGTCCTTGGCGGAATCCGAGTAGCCGAGCATGACTTCCTGCAGGTTGCCCGAGGCGGCCAGGGCGCGCGAGTAGACCGGGTGGCGCAGCAGGGTGCCGAGCACCTCCTCGATGCGCTCCAGGTCGTCGATGGTCTCGAACAGGGGCGAGACGTGGATCTCGCAGCGCCAGCGGCCCTGCGCGTCGCGTTCCACCAGCCCGGCCAGATAGGCCAGGAACAGGACCTCCATCACGTGACTGGCCTGATGGGTCATGGAGATGACGTAACTGCCGAAGGCCTCGGGGCTGATCTCGTCGCGCATCTCGCGCATGAGGTAGAACACCTCGAGTACGTCGCGGGCCTCGGCGGTGAGGTCGGATTCGGGGAAGTCGGGGGGAGTGGCCCCGGCGACGAGTTGCCCCAGGAGTTTGGTGCGCTCGCTTTCCTCGAGACCGGCGTAGTCCTCGTGGACGCCCGCGGCGCGCAGGATCTGGGCCACCGCGTCGGTGTGCCGCCCGGACTCCTGGCGCAGATCCAGTTGAGCGAGATAGAACCCGAAGGTCTCGGCCAGGCGGATCAGATCCTTGAGCCGGCCGGTGGTGAGATTCCCGTCCCCATGCGCCCGCAGGGCATCCCGGAGCCGGTATAGATCGGCCCGGAAGTCGTTCTCCGAGGCGTAGGCGTGGCCGAGCCGCAGCGTCTCGAAGCCCTGCAGCCGCTGTTCCACGTGTTCGAGGTTCTGCTCCAGCCGGAAGGCCATGATGGCCAGTTTCCGCCGATAGGGTTCGTGCTGGAAGCGGTCCGGGTCGTCGCGAAAGGCGGCGCGGGCGATGAGCTTTTCCTGGGGCAGGAAGAGCTCGCCGCTAGCCGGCGTGTCGGCGATGGTGTCGGACTGGGTGAGCACGTTCATCAGGTCGCGCACGCGGCGCAGGTATTCGCTGAGGATCTCGCGATGCTGTAGGCGCAGGGCGTTGCGCGTGACCTGGGGAGTGACGAAGGGGTTGCCGTCGCGGTCCCCGCCGATCCAGGAACCGAAGCGCAGGAAGCTGGGGACGCGGATGGCCCGGTTGCCTCCCTGATCGGCATAGTTACGCAGGATCGCCCGCTCCATGTTGCGGTAGACCTCGGGCACGGCGGTGAAGATGGCGTTGCGGAAGTAATACAGGCCGTTTTTCACCTCGGCCTCGACGCTGAGGCGCTTGTGGCGGATTTCCTCGGTCTCCCAGAGGATCTGGATGTTGGCCTCCAGGCGGGCCTGGATCTCGCGTTTCTGGTAACGGCTGAGCTGCGTGTTGTCCAGCTCCAGGCTGATGACGAAGATCCTGCGCAGGCACTCCATGACGGTGCGCCGGCGTGCTTCGGTGGGGTGGGCGGTGAACACGGGGATATAGCGTGTGCGGTCGAGGAGTTTCTGCAGCGCGCCGATGTCCACCCCTTCCTCGTGGAAGAGCCGAAGCGTGTCGTCGAAGGAGCCGCGCCACAGCGGTTTTCCGGTGCTCACCTGGACCCGGCGCTGACGGTGCTGGAAGGCCTCTTCGGCGACGTTCACCAGAGCGAAATAGATGGAAAAGGCACGGATCACCTGCTCGAGCGTTTCCAGATCCAGGCGCTCGATGAGGCGCATGAGCCGTTCCCGTTTGGCCGGATCCTCCTGCTGGCGCAGCCGGATGAACCCGCGCCGCAGGGTCTCCACGTGGGCGAACAGGCGTTCGCTGCCGTGGCTGCGCAGGACGTTGCCCAGCAGGGTGCCGAACAGTTTCACCCGGGCGCGCAGCCGTTTGTCCATGGAGGGCTGGTAGGCCGGGGCGGGGCTTCTGGTCATGGTGTCGATCCCTCGTTCCGGGGCTGGGCCGAAACGGCGGATTATACGCGGGCGTCTTTCCCGACGGCGTGCCGCGCCAGGGCCCAGGCGACGTGCTCGCGGACCAGCGCCGAGGGATGGTCCGCGCGGCGGCGCAGCGCGGCGACCACCGGCGATGTGGTGGGGGCGTTGCCCAGCGCAACGGCGATGTTGCGCAGCCAGCGTTCGTGACCGATGCGCCGGATGGGCGAGCCCGCCGTCCGATCCAGGAAGGTGGGTTCGTCCCAATCGAACAGTTCGGTCAGCCGCGCGGCGTCCAGCCCGTGGCGGGGCTGGAAGTCGGCTTCGGCGGTGGGCCGGGCGAAGCGGTTCCACGGGCAGACGAGCTGGCAGTCGTCGCAGCCATAGATCCGGTTGCCCATGAGGGGGCGCAGCGGTTCGGGGATCGGGCCGGGATGTTCGATGGTGAGATAGGAGATGCACCGTCGGGCGTCGAGCCGGTAGGGTGCCACGATGGCCCGGGTGGGGCAGATTTCCAGGCAGGCCGCGCAACGCCCGCAATGGGATCCACCGGCCGGTTCGTCAGGCGGCAGGTCCAGGCCCGTGTAGAGCTCCCCCAGGAAGAACCATGAGCCGGCCTGGGGGGAGATGAGGTTGGTGTGCTTGCCGATCCACCCCATGCCCGCCTGTTCGGCCAGGGGCTTTTCCAGGACCGGGGCGCTGTCGGCGAAGGCGCGATAAGGAAACGGACCTACGGCCTGCTCGATGCGCCGGGCGAGGCGCTGCAGTCGCTTGCGCATCAGTTTGTGATAGTCGCGTCCCAAGGCGTAGCGCGAAACATAGGCGCGCTCGCCGTCTGCGAGCACCGCCCAGGGTTCGGCGGCTTGCCCGGGCCAGTAGTCCAACCGCACCGAGAGGATGCTGCGCGTGCCAGGCAGGAGCGCGGCGGGCTGCAGACGCAACGCCACGTTGCGCGCCATGTAGCCCATCGCCCCGTGCATGCCCGCGCGCAGCCACGCCCGGTAGTCCTCGGCGTAGGTCTCCAGGTGGGGCCGGGCGATGCGCAGCTCGGAGAAGCCCAGTTCGCGGGCCCAGAGACGGATTCTCCGGGCCAGTGACGCGCCCGGGGAAGTAGGGGCGGATTCGCTCATGGACGCGAGCTTACAATGGACTCCCCCGTTCGTCTTCCCGCCCCGCCGGCGCCGTATCGATCGATCCCCGGCTCCGGTAAGGTGGAGGGAAGAACCTACCCGGAGGTGATCGCCATGACCGAGGATCCACTGCCGGACCGGCTCTATCGGGCAGCGGACGTGCGCGAGCTGGACCGCACGGCCATCGAGGATCTGGACATCCCCGGCTACGTGCTCATGCGCCGGGCCGGGCGGGCGGTATTCGAGTGGGCGCGGGCCCGTTGGCCCCGGGCCTGCAAGTGGCTCGTGGTGGCCGGGCCCGGCAACAACGGCGGCGACGGATATGTGGTGGCGCGGCTGGCACGGCAGGCGGGGCTCACCCCCCAAGTGGTGCAGGCGGGTGACCCGGAGCGCATGCGGGGTGATGCGGCCCGCGCGCGCGCGGACTATCTCGCGCTGGGGGGGGCGGAGGCGCGCTGGGATGCGGCACCCCTTCCGGAGGCCGACCTGGTCGTCGACGCCTTGCTCGGTACCGGGCTGGAAAGACCGGTGACCGGGGCCTTCCGGACGCTGGTGGAGGCCGTGAACGCCCATCCCGCGCCGGTGCTCGCGGTGGACATCCCCTCGGGTCTGGACGCCGACACCGGTGCGGTGTTGGGTGCGGCGGTGCGCGCCCGGGGCACGCTCACGTTCATCGGCCTCAAACAAGGGCTGTTCACCGGCGCGGCGCCGGAACACACCGGTTTGGTGCGTTTCGATGACCTGGGCGTGCCGCCGGAGACCTTCGATGCGGTGGCCCCGGCCGCGCGTCTGCTGCGCCGGGACGACCGCCCGCGGCTCGCGCCGCGTCCGCGCACGGCGCACAAGGGATACTTCGGGCACGTGCTGGTGGTGGGCGGGGACATGGGTTTCGCCGGGGCCGCGCGTCTGGCCGCCGAGGCGGCACTGCGGGTGGGGGCGGGCCTGGTCAGCCTGGCCACCCGTGAGGCGCATGCACCGGCGGTCGCCGCCGCCCGTCCGGAGATCATGGCCCGTGGGGTGGAACACGCCGAGGGGCTGGAGGCCCTGCTGGAACGGGCCACGGTGCTCGCCGTGGGGCCGGGATTCGGAAGGGGGCCGTGGGGCCGGGCGTTGTTCCGCCGGCTGCTCGAGGTGGATTTGCCCATGGTCCTGGATGCGGACGGACTCAACTTGCTGGCCGAGGCGCCACGGGGTCGGGGGGACTGGGTGTTGACGCCGCACCCGGGGGAGGCCGCCCGCCTGCTCGGGGTGAGCGCGGCGCAGGTGCAGGCCGACCGTTTTGCCGCCGCCGATGAATTGGCCGCCCGCTACGGGGGGGTGGTGGTGCTGAAAGGGGCCGGGACGGTGATCACCGGCGACGGCCGGGTCCCGGCGGTGTGCGCGGCCGGCAACCCCGGCATGGCCAGCGGCGGCATGGGGGACGTCCTCACCGGCCTGATCGCCGGACTGTTGGCCCAGGGCCTGGCGCCGCGCCAGGCCGCCGAGTTCGCGGTCTGCCTGCATGCCGCGGCGGCCGACGAGGCGGCCGCCGAAGGCGGGGAGCGGGGTCTGCTGGCGAGCGATCTGATCGCGCGGGTGCGGACGCTGGTGAATGCCTGTGACTGAACCCCCTGTGACACAGCTGGCGCTGGGCGACGAAGCCGCCACCGCCCGTCTGGGGGCCGGGCTCGCGCGTAGGTGCCCGCCCGGCACCGTGATCCATCTTTCGGGCGAGCTGGGCGCGGGCAAATCGACGCTCGCGCGTGGGTTCATCCGGGCCCTGGGGCATACCGGCGCCGTGCGCAGCCCGACATTCACGCTGCTCGAGCCCTATGAGAACCTGAGGCCGCCCGTGGTGCACCTGGATCTCTACCGTCTGGCCGATCCAGAGGAGCTGGAGTTTCTGGGGCTGCGCGATTACCTGTCCGGGGAGGCGGTGCTTCTGGTGGAGTGGCCCCAGCGTGGCCGGGGGCATCTTCCCCCGCCGGATCTGGACGTGGCGCTCGCCGTGTCCGATCCGGGGCGCCGGGCCCGGCTGGCGGCGCGCACGGCGCGCGGGGCGCGTTGTCTCCAGGGTCTGTCCCCGCGTTGAGAGGTCCGTGCGGCCCCAGGTGCGTTCCGTTTCCGGTGGCGCAGACAGGCGGGCAAAAAAGTGGTCTATCTCGCGAAAATTTCGAGCATTCTTCCTTGCATTCTGCGTCTGCTCGTCCAAACTATGAATGAAGGGAAAACACGCATCGAGGGTTGCCGGGCCGCGATCGCAGACAGCGGCCGGCATCTTCGGGCGAGGGAGGGGCGCAATGGGGGAAGACCGGACGCAGGTGGGTCGCCGCCGTTTCATCACGCGGTGTTTGGGGGTGTCGGGCCTGGTGATGGGCGGGTCATGGATGCCGCCGTCTTGGGCTGCCGGACCCGCGCTGCTGCGCCGCGTGCGCGCCCACGAACGCGACGGCAGCGTACGCGTGGTGCTGGATCTCGATGCCCCGGCCAAGCACACGCTGTTCACGCTGCACGATCCCGAGCGTGTGGTGGTGGATCTGGAGAACACCCGCGCGGCGGAGCAACTGCCGAGCGCGGGACTGTCCGGCGGGTTGCTGCGCCGGATCCGCTGGGCACGCAAGAAGGATGGTACGTTGCGCGTGGTGCTCGATCTCAAGGAGCGGGTTCGCCCCAAGAGTTTTCCCCTGGACCGGGATCGCGACCATGGGCCCCGTTTGGTGGTGGACTTGCTCCGCGAGGGGGGCGATGCCATCAAGCCGGTCAAGCGCGTCGAGCCGCGGCGCGGCCGGGAGTTGGTCGTGGCCATCGACGCGGGCCATGGGGGCAAGGATCCCGGCGCGATCGGTAGAAGGGGCACGCGGGAGAAGGACGTGGTGCTGGCCATCGCCCGACGCCTGGCGGCCTTGGTGCGCAAGACGCCGGGTATGCGGCCGGTGATGATCCGCGACGGGGATCAATACGTCCCCCTGCGCGAGCGCATCAACCGGGCCCGGCGTCATCGGGCCGATGTGTTCATCTCCATTCACGCGGATGCGGCGCGCCACCGGGGGGCCCGTGGTTCGTCGGTCTACGTGTTGTCCTCCCGCGGTGCCACGAGTGAGCATGCCCGCTGGCTCGCCCGCCGCGAAAACGAGGCCGATCTGATCGGTGGCGTGAGCTTGGGAGACGTGGACCGCACCATCGCCTCCGTGCTCCTGGATCTGTCCCTCTCGGCCAAGGTGGAGGACAGCCTCGAACTCGGCGATGCGGTGCTCACCGAGCTCAAGCGCGTGGGCCGGGTGCATAGCCGGCGGGTGGAGCAGGCGGGTTTCGTGGTGCTCAAGGCGCCGGACATTCCCGCCATCCTGGTGGAGACGGCCTTCATCTCCAACCCCGTCGAGGAACAGCGCCTGCGCACCGCCGCCTACCAGAGCAAAGTCGCCCGGGCGATCCTCAAGGGGGTGCAGCGGTATTTCAAGGATAATCCGCCCCCGGGGATGCTGGTGGCCTCGGCCGGGGTCGGCCAGCACGTGATCCGCCGTGGAGAGACGCTTTCCCAGATCGCGAGTCGCTACGGCACGGACGTGCGCACCCTGCGCCGGCTCAACGCGCTGAAAGGAGACGTGATCCGTCCCGGTCAGGTGCTCCGGGTGCCCTCCGGGGAGTCCTGATCGAACCGCCCGCGGTGGGTGTCAGCGCTTCGGCTCGCCCCGGCGCGGGAATCCATCGTCGCCCAGCCTGGGATAGGGGCGCCCGGCGCGGCGCAGGGCGGCCGCAAGCCGCGGCCAGGCCAGCTCGAACAGCAGCCGGTCACGCACGTCGGGGGGGAGACGGGGCTTGTCGTAGAATCCGGCGGCCAGTCGCTGGCGCTGGGCCTCGAACAGCATGAGCGCGGTGGCCACCGAGACGTTGAGCGATTCCACCATGCCCAGCAGCGGGATGTGGACGATTCCGTCGACGTGCTCCAGGAGCGAGGCGGAGATGCCTTCGAGTTCGGCGCCGACCGCGATGGCGGTGGGGCGGGTATAGTCGATCTCCCGGAAGTCGTGCGCCTGGGGGTCCACGTGGGCGGCGAAGATGCGCAGTCCCGCCGAACGCAGATGATTCACCGCCTCGACGGCCCCTCGATGATGCCGAACCGAGACCCACCGGCCCACCCCACCGGCGGCCTTCTGCGTCAATCGGGGTCTCGCACCGGGCCCCACGGCGTGCAGCTCGCCCACGCCTACCGCGTCACAACTGCGTGCGATGGCGGCCAAGTTGTGCGGCTTGTGCACGCCGTCCATGAGCACGGTGAGGTCGGGTTGGCGGCGGTCGATCACCCGGCGGATGCGTGCGAAGCGTTCCGGTGTCATGGGCGCGGCGCCTGGCGGACCTCGCGGTATACTGGACCGCGAAAACCTCCGTGCATCCAAACAGGGAGCGCACCCATGGATCCGATCCAACCTCGTATCGACGCCGTGGAAAGGCAGCTGGCGGAGCTGGAGGCCCGGCTGGCCGAACTGGAGCGGCTTTCCGAGACGCGCAACGGCCAGGCCGGCGAGGCGGCCCGGCGGGAGTTACCGGTCCTGCGCCAGCGGCTGCGCGCCAAAAAGGCGGAGTTCGAGCGCCTGCGGGCCGAGGAGGCCCAGTCCTGGGAGAAGGAAGACCTGCTCGCAGGGATCGAAGCGGTGTTCGACGAGATCGGGGCGCGGATCATGAAACTGCTCGGGCGGTAGTGCGAGGGGATCCGGGCAGGCCGTGGCGGTTCATGCTCGTTACGCACATCGGTTCCTTCGCAGGCCGTTGAAAAACTGCTGCGAAACCCGCCTGCGGCGTTGCGCGCTGCTCGCTCCATCGCCTATCGCCTTGATTATGTCTCGGTCGCTGCGCTGCGTGCGCCTTGCAGGCGGGCTCTCGCGACGTTTTTCAACACCCTAGTTAGGGTCTCTGCCGACGCGCTTCAGCCGGGCAGGTCGGCCGGCTCGGATGCCTCCTGCCCGAGGAGGGCGCGTGTGAGGCGGGCGATGCGACGACCCAATGGCGGGCGGGCCGCGCAGAATCGCAGGTGGAGCAGATCGGCCTCTCCCGCCGCCTCCAGGAGGTAGTCGTCGCTGGTCTGGATCGCGTCGACCAGCTTCAGTTCCAGGGCCTCGGTGGCGAACCAGTGTTCTCCGGTGGCCACGCGGGCCATGTCCAGGGCCGGCCGGTGCGCGGCCACGAAGCGTTTGAACAGCCTATGGGTCCGTTCCACCTGCGCTCGGAAGTGCCTGCGGTCTTCGTCGGTGTTCTCGCCGAACCAGGTGAGCGTGCGCTTGAGTTCGCCGGCCTTGACCAGCTCCACGTCCACGCCGTGACGGTCGAGGAGACGGTGGAAGTTGGGCACCTGCCCCAAGACCCCGATGGAGCCCACGATGGCGAAAGGCGCGGCGAGTATGCGGTCGGCCACGCAGGCCATCATGTAGCCGCCGCTGGCGGCCACCTTGTCCACCGCCACGGTGAGGGGAATGCCGCGCTCGCGCAGCCTTTGAAGCTGGGAGGCGGCGAGCCCATGCTCGTGCACCAGGCCGCCTGCGTTTTCCAGGCGCAGCAGGACCTCGTCGTCCGGGCCCGCGAGCTGCACTACGGCGCTGACCTCCTCGCGCAGGGCCGCCACGCCCGTGGCCCGTACGTCGCCCTTGAAGTCCAGTACGAAAATCCGCCTGCGGCCGGTTTTCCGCTTGCGTCGGCGTTTTTCCTCCCGGCTTTCGCGCCACAACGCCCGACGCAGCGCCCCCGGTGGGAGCATGGTGCGCAGGAGCTCCAGGCGGAGATTCCGATAGTGGTCGTTGAACCGGCGTACGCGCAGCCGTCCCCCGGAACCTCGAAGCCGGCGTGACGATGCCAGGCCCAGGACGAGTCCGACCGCCAGCACCACGGTCATCGCTTTGAGCAGGAACAGCAGGTAATCCTGTGCGAACTCCCCCATCGCATGCCTCCGCGTGCCCGAGGGCGTCCAATATACCGGAACTGCGGCGCCGGGCGGCGCGGCGGAAAGGGAAGAAGGCGTGGCGTTTCGGCTCAGCGCGCGCCGCCGACCGCGACACGCTGCACGGTGAAGGTGACCGGTTCGGCCGCTGCCACCTCGTTGCCCGCCTGATCGACGATCCGTGCCTGGGCGGTGTGCGTCCCCCGATCGACGTTCTTCAGGGTGAAGGTCAGCGCAGCGCCCCGGGCCACTTCGGCACCGTCGAAGATCAACACCACTTGATGGCTTGGACGCAGCGGCTGGTCCGTGTGCAGCGTGATGTTGAAGTTTCCGTCGTTGGCCCGTACCGACGTGTCGTTTTCGGGCGCGACGATCCGGAACCCCGGGTAGGGCTTCGCCGGATCAGCCTGTGCGGGGGGCGTCTTGGATGGGGCAAGGGTCTGCGGTGCGCTCACCGCATTGACCGGCGGGAGCGTCACGCGCTCGGCTTGCCGTCCCACCGGGGGTTGGCTGGAGAACACGACGTTGCCCTCATCGTCGACGTAACGGTAGATCGAAGTGGCCTGAGCGGCACACGGCACGAGCAGGGCGGCGATGGCGAGCAGCTGGCGCATGCCGTGAGCATAAGGACTGTTTGGATACCGGCTCAATACGCTGCGCGTCGGCCCGACCGAAAACGGGGACAAACGGTAGCTGTGGTTGCTGGAGCGACACGTGCTCCGGAAGACCTGGTGCGCTGGTTGGAGTTCGCCACGTCCGGTCGGTAAACTGGACCGTTTCCTGCGCAAGGTGGACGCAATGCCTGCACAGACGTTGTACGACAAGCTCTGGGAGGCCCACGTGGTCCGGGAGGAGCCGGACGGCACGGCGCTGCTGTACATCGACCGGCACCTGGTCCACGAGGTGACCTCGCCACAGGCCTTCGAGGGGCTGCGGCTGGCCGGGCGGCGCGTGTGGCGACCGGCCACCGCCCTGGCGGTGCCCGACCACAATGTGCCCACCACGGATCGCTCCCGGGGGATCGCCGACCCGGTCTCGCGCGAGCAGGTGGAGACGTTGGAACGCAACGTGCGCGAGTTCGGCATCACCGAGTTCGGCATGGAGGATCCGCGTCAAGGCATCGTGCATGTCATCGGCCCGGAGCAGGGCGCCACGCTGCCCGGCATGACCGTGGTGTGCGGCGATTCACACACCTCCACCCACGGGGCGCTGGGTGCCCTGGCCTTCGGTATCGGGACCTCCGAGGTGGAGCACGTGCTGGCCACCCAGTGCCTGGTGCAGAAGAAATCGCGCGTGATGCTCGTGCAGGTGGACGGCGAGACTCCGCCCTGGGTGACCGCCAAGGACATCGCCCTGGCCGTCATCGGCGCCATCGGCACCGCCGGTGGGACGGGCCATGCCATGGAGTTCGCGGGGGCGGCCATCCGGGCGCTATCGGTGGAGGGCCGCATGACGCTGTGCAACATGAGCATCGAGGCCGGGGCGCGGGCCGGCATGGTGGGTGTGGACGAGAAGACCATCGAGTACGTGCGCGGGCGGCCTTTCGCGCCCCGGGGGCGGCTCTGGGAACAGGCGGTGGCGGCCTGGGGCGATCTCCATTCGGATGCCGGGGCGCGCTTCGACCGCGTGGTGTGCCTGGATGCGGGCGACCTGGAGCCGCAGGTGACCTGGGGGACCTCGCCGGAGATGGTGGCGCCGGTTTCCGGGCGGGTTCCGGACCCCGAGGCGGAGTCCGACGAGGTACGGGCGCGCGGCATGCGTCGCGCCTTGGAGTACATGGGCCTGGAGCCGGGCACGGCGTTGGCCGACATCGCCGTGGACAAGGTATTCATCGGATCCTGCACCAATTCGCGGATCGAGGACCTGCGCGCGGCGGCCGCGGTGGTGCGGGGCCGCCGCGTGGCCCCCAACGTGCGGCTGGCCATGGTGGTCCCCGGCTCGGGGCTCGTGAAACGCCAGGCCGAGGCCGAGGGGCTGGATCGCGTCTTTCGCGAGGCGGGGTTCGAGTGGCGCGAGCCGGGCTGCTCCATGTGTCTGGCCATGAACGCCGACCGCCTGGAGCCGGGCGAGCGCTGCGCCTCGACATCCAACCGCAACTTCGAGGGACGCCAGGGCCAGGGCGGGCGCACTCACCTGGTCAGCCCGGCCATGGCGGCGGCCGCGGCGGTGGCGGGGCATTTCGTGGATGTGCGCGAACTCGCCGAGGTGTGAGGGGGCCGATCATGCAACCGTTCACCCGACACACGGGACTGGTGGTGCCGCTGGATCGTCCCAACGTGGACACCGACGCCATCATCCCCAAGCAGTACCTCAAATCCGTGCGGCGTACCGGCTTTGGTCCCAATCTGTTCGACGACTGGCGGTACCTGGATCCCGGCGAGCCGGGCATGGATCATGGCCGGCGGCGTGAGAATCCGGACTTCGTGCTCAACCAGCCCCGCTACCGGGGCGCGACCATCCTGCTCGCCCGCGACAACTTCGGCTGCGGTTCCTCGCGCGAGCATGCCGTCTGGGCGTTGATGGACTATGGGATCCGTGTGGTGATCGCGCCGAGCTTCGCCGACATCTTCTACAACAACAGCTTCAAGAATGGGCTGCTACCGGTGGTGCTGCCCGCCGAGACCGTGGACCGTCTGTTCCGTGCGGTGGGTGCGCGCGAGGGCTATCGGCTGACGGTGGACCTGGAGCGCCAGGAGGTGGAGACCCCCGAGGGCGAGCGGCTCGCCTTCGAGATCGAGCCGTTCCGGCGCCACCGGTTGCTCCAAGGCCTGGACGACATCGCGCTCACCCTGCAGCATGCCGACGAGATCCGGGCCTACGAACGCCGGCGCATGCGCGAGGCCCCGTGGCTGTTCCAGGATCTGCTGGCTGCGGAGACCGGGCGATGAGCGCGCGCATCCTTCTGTTGCCGGGCGACGGCATCGGCCCCGAGGTGAGCGCCGAGGCCCGCAAGCTGCTGGAGGCCCTGGCCCGGGACCACGGGCTGGAGGTGACGTTGGACGAAGGGCTTATCGGCGGGGCCGCCGTGGACGCGGCGGGCACGCCGCTGCCCGCCGAGACCCTGGACCGGGCGAAAGCCGCCGACGCGGTGCTGCTGGGTGCGGTGGGTGGGCCGCAATACGAATCACTGCCCCGTGAACGGCGTCCCGAGCGGGGCTTGCTGGGGATCCGCTCGGCGCTCGGTCTGTTCGCCAACCTGCGTCCGGCGGTGCTGTATCCGCAGCTGGCCGCGGCTTCCACCCTGCGCCCGGAAGTGGTGGCGGGCCTGGACATCCTGATCGTGCGCGAACTCACCGGCGGCCTCTATTTCGGCACACCCCGCGGCATCCGCACCCTGGAAAACGGCGAACGGGAGGGGGTCAACACGCTGGTCTACCGCGAGTCGGAGATCGAGCGGATCGCCCGGGTGGCCTTCGATGCGGCCCGTCGGCGCCGGCGGCGGCTGTGCTCGGTGGACAAGGCCAATGTGCTGGAGGTCTCCGAGCTTTGGCGCGAGGTGGTGGAGCGGGTGCATGTGGACTATCCGGACGTGGCGCTCACTCACATGTACGTGGACAACGCCGCCATGCAGCTGGTGCGCGCGCCCAAACAGTTCGACGTGCTGGTGACCACCAATCTGTTCGGCGACATCCTCTCGGACGAGGCGGCCATGTTGACCGGCTCCATCGGCATGCTGCCCTCGGCGTCCTTGGACGCGCGGGGCCGGGGGCTCTACGAGCCCATCCACGGTTCGGCCCCCGACATCGCGGGCCAAAACCGGGCCAATCCGCTGGCCACCCTCCTGTCGGTGGCCATGCTGTTGCGTTACAGTCTGAATCGCGAGGACCTGGCCCGACGGGTGGAGGAGGCGGTGGGGCATGTGCTGGACCGGGGCCTGCGCACGGCGGACATCGCCGCCCCCGGCGAGCCGGTCTGCGGCACGAGCGAGATGGGCGATGCCGTGGTGTCCGCCCTGTCCGAGGCGGCTTGAAGAAGGACGAAAGCTGATGAGCGAGCGATATGACGTGGCCGTGGTCGGCGCCACCGGTGCGGTGGGCGAGACCATGCTGTCCATCCTGGCCGAGCGGGACTTTCCGGTGGGCGAGGTCCACGCCCTGGCCAGTGAGCGTTCCGTGGGCCGGCGCGTGCCGTTCGGCGATCGGGAGCTCACGGTACAGGACACCGCCGGTTTCGATTTCTCCCGGGTCCAGATCGGGTTGTTCTCCGCCGGGGCCTCGGTGTCGAAGGTCTATGCCCCCAAGGCGGCCGCGGCGGGCTGCGTGGTGGTGGACAACACCTCCCAGTTCCGCTACGAGGAAGACATCCCGCTGGTGGTTCCCGAGGTCAATCCCGAGGCCATTGCGGGGTACCGCGAGCGGGGGATCATCGCCAATCCCAACTGCTCCACCATCCAGATGCTGGTGGCGCTCAAGCCCATCCATGACGCCGCGGGCATCACACGCATCAACGTGGCCACCTATCAGGCGGTCTCCGGTACCGGCAAGGAGGCCATCGAGGAGCTGGCCCGCCAGAGCGCCGACCTGCTCAACGCCCGCCCCACGGAAAGCCGTGTCTATCCCAAGCAGATCGCCTTCAACTGCCTGCCGCACATCGACGTCTTCCTCGACAACGGCTACACCAAGGAAGAGATGAAGATGGTCTGGGAGACGCGCAAGATCCTGGGCGAGGAGTCCATCCAGGTGAATCCCACCTGCGTGCGCGTGCCCGTGTTCTACGGCCATTCCGAGGCGGTGCACATCGAGACTCGGGACAAGATCACCGCCGCCGAGGCCCGCCGCCTGCTCTCCCAGGCCCCGGGCGTGGTGGTCCTCGACGAGCGGCGCGACGGTGGATATCCCACGGCGGTGACCGAGGCGGCCGGAAAAGATCCCGTGTTCGTCGGAAGAATACGCGAGGATATCTCGAATCCCCATGGACTTGACCTATGGGTTGTGAGTGACAATGTGCGCAAGGGAGCGGCTTTGAACAGCGTGCAGATCGCCGAGATCCTGATCCGCGACTATCTATAAAACAGGCGCGTGTGACGGAGAGACAGGGATCAGTGAGGCGGCGGCACCACGTGCACCACCGAGAGGATATCTACGTGAAGAGAGTCAGCCGGGGGATCGCGCCCCTGTTCCTCCTGCTTCCCAGCGCCTCCTGGGCGCTCGGGCTCGGCGACATCCGGGTCGAGACCGCGCTGAACGAACCCCTGGTGGCGGAGATTCCTGTGCTCTCGGCCAGCAAGAAGGACCTTCGGGACATGAAGGTGCGCCTGGCGCCCAAGGCCGCCTTCGCCAAGCTGGGGCTGGACCGCAGCTACGTGCTGACCCAGTTGCGGTTCACACCCACCACCGTGAACGGACGTCCCGTCATCCGCATTACTTCGCGCAAGCCGATCCGAGAGCCCTTCCTGGATTTTCTCATCGAAGTGAACTGGCCCAAGGGACGGCTGGTGCGAGAGTACACCGTGCTGCTCGATCCGCCGACCCTGCTTGAGCGGCGGGCGGCGCCGGGGGTGCAGGCCGCCCAGACTGCCGCTCCCTCCGCCGCGTACCGGTTCGATCAGCCCGCCGGTCCCGCCTCGGAGTATGGCGGACCCCGGGTCTCCGGCGGCTGGCCCGAGACCGTGGAGGTCCGACCCGGCGATAGCCTGTATCGGATCGCCCGGCGGCTTGCCCCGCAGGTGGCGGGCATGGGTGTGGAGCAACTCATGGTCGCCCTGTACGAGGCCAACCCGCAGGCCTTCGGCGGCAACATGAACCTGCTGCGCGCCGGCACGCGGCTGCGCGTACCCGGTGCCGACGAGGTGTCCGCCATCGAACCGGCCGCCGCCCGCGCCGAGATCGCCCGTCAGACCGAGCAGTGGTCGCAACAAGCCTCCTCCGTGGCGGCAACGCCGTCCGAACCGGAATACGAAGTGGTGTCCGGACCCGCACCGGCCGCCCAGCAAGCCGCTGCCGAAGCGACGACTGCGGGGGCCGAGCCGCCGGCCGCGCGGCAAGAACCGGTGCCGGACCATGGCGCGCCCCAGGCGCATCTGGAGATCGTGGCGCCCGCCGAGGAGACCGGTTCCGGGGCGGATTCCGGGGTGCAGGCGGGAGGTGGCTCCGGCGCCGCGGATGAATCCGCCGACGTTCAGGCCTCGCTGGCCTTGGCCCGCGAAGTGGCCAAGGCCCGGGAGGAGGAAAACACCGCCCTCAAGTCCCGCCTGTCGCAGCTCGAAGAGATGCTCAAGCGCTCCGAACGGATCATCGAGCTGCAGAACCGCGAACTCGAGGCCCTGCGGGAGCGGATCGCGCGACTGGAGGCCGGCGTCTCCGCGGAGCCGGCCAACGCCGCCACGCAGGCGGATACCGCCGAGCAGGCGCAGAAGGAGCCGGTCGGAGCCGGTGGTGCGGGACCCGCCGATGCCAAGAAGACCGCCGCGGCTGCGGCGCGTGCCGAGCCGGCGCAGGACCAGAAGCCCTACTCGACCCTGGATGTGCTCATGGACAATCCCATGTGGCTCTATGGGGTGGGGGCGGGTGGGGCGCTCCTGCTCCTGCTGGCCCTGCTCGCCCTGCGGCGGCGTCGGTCGGAGGACGACGTCGTTGGGGAGCCCGAACGCCGCGGGGCGGGCCCGTTGGCCACCGGAGCACTGGCCACGGGCGCCCTCGCCACTGGCGGCGTGGCGGCGACCCGCGAGACCGCCGAGGCGATCAGCACGGGCATGTTCGAGGCCGCGAAGTTCGGCACGGAGGGCAAGGGCGATCCGGATCTGGAGGACACACAAAAGATTCATCCATCGGAGCTGGCCGCCCAGGGTGTGGGTGGCGGCGCGGGTTCCACCGATGTCGAGGACGTCCTGTCCGAGGCGGACGTGTACATTGCCTATGGCTTGTATCAGCAGGCCGAGGAGTTGCTTCAGGAGGCCCTGGATCAGGACCCGAAAAACGCCGACTACTATGTGAAACTCGCCGAGACCTATCAGCGTGACGGGCGCCCCGAGGCCCTCGCCAGGCTGGCCGAGAAGATGCGTGAAGCGGGCCTCGGTGAAGGCGAGGCCTGGGAGAGCGTGGCGGCGCTGGGACGCAAGGTGGATCCGGAGAACCCGTTGTATGCGGGATCGGCGTCGGAGGCGGGCGAGCCCCATGCCGAGGCCGCGACGGACCAGGAGGGCGTCGATCTGGATCTGGACGAGGAGCTCCCCGAAGCGGCCGATGCCACCGCGTGGGACCTCGATACGGGCGCATTGCCGTCGAAGGCGTCGCAGGGGACCCAGCGGCTGTCCACCGGCTTTTCCGAAGCCGCAGATCTGGAGCGTGTCTCGGGCGAGGAGGCCGCGCCGGATGCGCAGGATCAGGCACCGCCCGAGTCGCTCAAGACGGTGCGGGAGACCGCTGCGGATGCCGCGGACTCCAATATCCTGGAGTTCGATACGGAAGACCTGGGACTTCAGGATGCATCCGCGCAGCCCGAGGGGCCTTCCGAGCCCGAGGTGGAAGCGGGGGGTTTGACCGAGGAGATCCAGAGCGAGCTGGAAACGCGCAGTGACCTGGATCTGGACCTGACCGACGTGGAACTGCGCATGCCCGAGGGACTGGAGTCCGGTGCACAGCCGGAACTCCACGATTCGGTCGCGGACTCGCCGGAGGAGACCGTGGAACTCGACGAGAGCCTGCTCCAGGAGCTGGAGAGCGCCATCAGCGAGATCCAGGATTCCGGGATGTTCGAGACGCCGGAGGGGGGCTCCACCGAGGGGACGCCATCGGATACGGTGTTCCTCGAGGACGAGTTGCCGGCTGGCGCCGAGACGGAAGTGGTCAGCCAGCCCACCGAGGGTCTGGAGGACGTCCTGGAGCTCGACACGCTCATGGACGACGAGGCCAAGATGACGTTCGAGGTGGAGCCGCGGGCCGGAGACACGGAGCAGGACGAGCCGGAAACGGGCGATACCGAGATCATCGACCCGGCATCCGTGGGGGGCGAGAGTTCGGATACCCTGGTGACCGACTCCGGGTTCACCAACATGCTGGGTGACAGCGACGAGGCCGAGACCAAGCTCGAGCTCGCCCGGGCCTATCTGGAGATGGGCGACAGCGAAGGGGCCCGGGCCACCCTGGAGGAAGTGCTCGAGTCCGCCAGCGAGGAGCATCGCCGCCAGGCGGAGGCGCTGCTGCGAAGCATCGGCTGACCCGCCGCCATCTGCGGTTTCACCGAGTCCGCCCGGTCCCGCTTTAAGTGGGCCCGGGCGTCTTCGATCCACGTTCCATGCGCATTGCAGCCGGCATCGAATACGACGGCACGGCCTTCTGCGGATGGCAGCGCCAGCGAGGCGTGCCCACCGTGCAGGAGACCGTGGAACGGGCCTTCTCGGTGGTCGCCGATCACCCGGTCACCGTCGTGTGTGCCGGCCGCACGGACACGGGTGTTCACGCCACCGCCCAGGTGGTGCACTTCGACACCCGGTCGCACCGCACGCAGCGCTCCTGGACCCTGGGCGCCAACAGCAACCTGCCGCCCGAGGTGGTGGTGCGGTGGGTGCGGGAAGTGCCGGAGGACTTCCACGCCCGGTTCTCGGCCCGGGCCCGCGCCTATCGCTACGTGATTCTCAACCGCTGGGTGCGCCCCGCGGTGCTGCGGGGACGAGTCACTTGGCAGCACCATCCCCTGGATGTGCCGCGCATGCGGGCGGCGGCCACGTTGCTGCTGGGGCGCCACGACTTCTCCACCTTCCGCGCCCTGCAATGTCAGGCCAAGAGCCCGGTGCGTACCCTGCACCGCTGTGACGTGAGCCGCGAGGCCGACTTCGTCTATCTCGACGTGGAGGCCGACGGTTTCCTGCACCATATGGTGCGCAACATCGCCGGCGTTTTGATGGCCGTGGGCAAGGGCGACCGCCCCGTGGAATGGGTGGCCGAGCTCCTGGCCCTGCGTGACCGTACCCGTGGTGGGGTCACCGCGCCGCCGGAGGGGCTGTACTTCACCCGGGTGGCCTACGGCCCCGAGTGGCCCGTGCCCCAGACGCCCCAGCCACCCCGGTTCGGCTGAGCGGCCGGCCCGAGGCCGCGCCGGGTTACAATGCCGGCCTGCGGCGCGTTTTGGGGTGGAGTGTCCATGGGGCGGGGCATGCGCACACGCATCAAGATCTGCGGGATCCGGGAGCCGGAACACGCCCGTCTCGCGGGCGAACTCGGGGTCGATGCCATCGGTCTGGTATTCTATGCGCGCAGCCCCCGGGGGGTCGGCCCCGGTGAGGCGGCGGCGGTGGTGGCGGCCTGCCCCCCGTTCGTCACCACCGTGGGTCTGTTTCTGGATCCGGAGCCGGGCCTCGTGGAACACGTGCTGGAGCAGGTACCCCTGGACCTGCTCCAATTCCACGGGGACGAGCGCCCGGAGGACTGCCGGCGTTACGGGCGGCCCTACATCAAGGCCATCCCCATGGGCGAAGGGATCGACGCCCGGCGCTACGCGCAGACCTACCCCGACGCGCGGGGCTTTCTCATCGACAGCCACGCTGCCGGGGCGGCCGGGGGCACCGGGCGGGTGTTCGACTGGAGCCGTTGGCCCCGTGGGCTGGACCGTCCGCTGATCCTGGCCGGGGGGCTCACGCCGCAGAACGTCGGCGAGGCGATCCGGCGGGCGGCGCCCTACGGGGTCGATGTGAGCAGCGGCGTGGAGTCGGCCCGGGGGGTCAAGGATCCGCGGCGCATGGCGGCCTTCTGCCGCGAAGTACGGAGAGCCGATGCAGAACAGCAATGACGAGACCCTGACCCGGATGCCGGATGCTGCCGGCCACTACGGCCCCTACGGCGGGCGGTTCGTGGCCGAGACGCTCATGGAGCCCCTGCTGGAACTCACCGAGGCCTGGGAGCGGTTCCGCGGCGATCCGGAGTTTCTGGCCGAGCTGGAGGCGGATCTGCGTGATTACGTGGGTCGGCCCTCGCCCTTGTATCACGCCGAGCGCTGGAGCCGGGAGCTTGGCGGGGCGCAGATCTTTCTCAAGCGCGAGGACCTGAATCACACCGGCGCCCACAAGGTGAACAACACCGTGGGCCAGGCCCTGCTCGCCCGGCGCATGGGTAAGCGGCGCATCATCGCCGAGACGGGGGCCGGCCAGCACGGCGTGGCCACCGCCACGGTGGCCGCGCGCATGGGCCTGGAGTGCGTGGTGTACATGGGCGCCGAGGACATCCAGCGCCAGGCACCCAACGTCTATCGGATGCGCCTGCTGGGTGCCGAGGTGGTGCCGGTGACCAGCGGCTCGCGCACCCTCAAGGACGCGCTCAACGAGGCCATGCGCGACTGGGTCACCCATGTGGACGACACCTTCTACATCATCGGCACCGTGGCGGGTCCCCATCCCTATCCGGCCATGGTACGGGACTTTCAGGCGGTGATCGGCCGCGAGACCCGCGAGCAGATCCTACAGCGCGCCGGGCGGCTGCCGGACGCGCTGGTGGCCTGCGTGGGCGGAGGGTCCAATGCCATGGGGTTGTTCTATCCGTTTCTGGAGGATCGCGACGTGCGCCTGATCGGCGTGGAGGCGGCGGGGCTCGGCCTGGAGACGGGCAAACATTCCGCCCCCCTGTGCGCCGGCAAGCCCGGCGTGCTGCACGGCAACCGCACCTATCTCATGGAGGATGGCGACGGGCAGATCATCGAGACCCACTCCATCTCGGCGGGGCTCGACTACCCGGGTGTGGGCCCGGAGCACGCCTGGCTCAAAGACATCGGCCGGGCCGAATACGTGGCCGTCACCGACGAGGAGGCCCTGGCGGGTTTCCATCGGCTCACGCGCACCGAGGGGATCATTCCAGCGCTGGAATCCAGTCACGCCCTGGCCTACGCCGAAAAGCTCGCCCCGCGGATGGACCGGGACGCCATCGTGGTGGTGAACCTCTCGGGTCGCGGTGACAAGGATCTGAACACCGTGGCCCGCATCGACGGGATCGCGCTGTGAGCCGTCTGGGTCCGGTGATGGCGCGGCTGCGCGCGGCGGGTCGCAAGGCGCTGATCCCCTACATCACCGCCGGCGACCCCGAGCCCGTGGCCACCGTGCCCATGATGCACGCGCTGGTCGAGGCCGGGGCCGACGTGATCGAACTGGGCGTGCCCTTCTCCGATCCCATGGCCGACGGGCCGGTGATCCAAGCCGCCTGTGAGCGGGCGTTGGCGCACGGCACCGCGCTGCACGACGTACTCGACATGGTGCGCCGTTTCCGGGAGCGGGACGCCGACACTCCCGTGGTGCTCATGGGTTATCTCAACCCCGTGGAGGTGATGGGCTACACCACCTTCGCCCGGACCGCCGCGGCGGTGGGCGTGGACGGCGTGCTCACCGTGGACATGCCTCCCGAGGAGGCCCACGAGCTGGTGCGCGCCCTGCGCGCGCACGAACTGGACCCCATCTTCCTGGTGGCGCCCACCAGCGACCGCCGGCGCATCGAGGCCATCGCCGCGGCGGCCAGCGGTTTCCTCTACTACGTCTCGCTCAAGGGGGTGACCGGTGCCGACGCGCTGGACGTGGACGCCGTGGCGCGTAAGCTCGAGGAGGTCCGCGCGGTCACGGACCTGCCCGTGGGCGTGGGTTTCGGGATCAGCGATGCGGCCCGCGCGGCGGCGGTCTCGGTCGTCGCCGATGCGGTGGTGGTGGGCAGCGCCCTGGTGCGCCGCATCGCCGAGCATGCCCAGGAACCGGCGGCCGCCCGGGAGGCCGTCGGTGGCCTGCTGCGCGCCATGCGCCAGGCGATGGACGCGGCCGTGCATCCTGCGGAGACCGCCCGGTCATGAGCTGGTTCGAGAAACTGGTCCCCACCCGCATCCGCACCGAGGGGAGTCCGAAACGCAAGGTCCCGGAGGGACTGTGGGAGAAATGCGCAGGCTGCGGGGCGATCCTGTATCGCGCGGAGCTGGAACGCAATCAGGACGTCTGCCCCAAGTGCGGGCATCACAAGCGGATCGGCGCGCGGCGGCGTCTGGATCTGTTTCTCGATCCGGAACCCCGCACCGAGATCGGCGCCGAACTCGAACCGCGTGACGTACTCAAGTTCCGCGACAGCAAGAAATACAAGGACCGGCTGAGCGCAGCCCAGAAGAAGACCGGTGAGAAGGATGCGCTCGTGGTGGTCAAGGGGCAGGTGATGGGGGTGCCGCTGGTGGCGGCCGCCTTCGAGTTCGGCTTCATGGGCGGTTCCATGGGCGCGGTGGTGGGAGAGCGTTTCGTGCGCGCGGTGGAGACCTGCCTTGCCGAGGGCATTCCCCTGGTGTGTTTTGCGGCCAGCGGCGGGGCGCGCATGCAGGAGGCCCTGATCTCGCTCATGCAGATGGCCAAGACCAGCGCCGCGCTGGGTAGGATGGCCCGCAAGGGGATCCCCTACGTCTCGGTGCTCACCGATCCCACCATGGGAGGCGTCTCCGCCAGCCTCGCCATGCTCGGCGACGTCCACCTGGCCGAACCCGGTGCGCTGATCGGTTTCGCCGGGCCGCGGGTGATCGAGCAGACGGTGCGCGAGAAGCTGCCGGAGGGTTTCCAGCGCAGTGAGTTCCTCCTGGAACACGGGGCTATCGACCGGATCGTGGACCGGCGGGAGATGCGCGATACCGTCACCGACCTGCTCACCATGCTGATGCGCCAGCCGGCCATCCGCGCCGACTGACGCTCCCGCCGCGGCCAGCCCCCGAGCCGTCATGACCGTCCGCCGCACGCTGGCCGACTGGCTGGCCTGGCAGGAAGGCCTCCATCCGAAGGCGGTGGACCTGGGTCTGGAGCGCGTGGCCCGGGTGGCCGAGGCGATGGGTCTGGTGCCGCCCCCCTACCGGGTGCTGACGGTCGCGGGAACCAACGGCAAGGGCTCCTCGGTGGCTTATGCCGAGGCGCTGCTGCGCACGGCCGGACTGCGCGTGGGCGCCTACACCTCGCCCCACCTGCTGCGTTACAACGAGCGGGTGCGCATCGACGGGCGCGAGGCCGCCGATCCGGAGCTGGTGGCGGCCTTCGAGGCGGTGGACGCGGCCCGCGGGCGTGTGCCCCTCACCTACTTCGAATTCGGCACGCTGGCCGCCCTGCACCGGTTCGGCGAATGCGCGGTGGATGTGGCCGTGCTGGAGGTGGGCCTGGGGGGAAGGCTGGATGCGGTCAATGCGGTGGACGCCGACGTGGCGCTCATCACCTCCATCGGGCTGGACCACATGGAATGGCTGGGCCCGGATCGCGAGTCGATCGGGCGCGAGAAGGCGGGCATCCTGCGCCCGGGTCGGCCGGCCGTGCTGACCGACCCGGCACCGCCGGCCTCGGTATTGAACCGGGCGCGGCAGCTGCGGGTGCCCCTGCGACGGGTGGGGGTGGATTTCCACGTGCGGGAAACGGGACGGGGGCGTTGGCGCCTGGCGTGGTCCCAAGGGATCCGCTGGAATCTCCCCGGGCCGGGCATCCCAGGCCGCCCGCAGTGGCTCAATGCGGCCGGCGCCATCGAGGCGGTGAGGGCGTTGGGCGTGGCGCTCGATCGCGATCAGGTGGCGAACGTGCTGCCCCGGGTGCGGCTGCCCGGGCGTTTCCAGCGTCTGGCCGGCGCGCCGGAGCTGGTCCTGGACGTGGCCCACAACGAGGATGCCTGCGCCGCCCTGGCCGATTCCCTGCATGCGGCGCCGCCCCGGCGTCCCACCGTGGCCCTGTTGGGGGTGCTCGCCGACAAGCGGCCACAGGCCATGGCGAGACGGCTCGCCGAGCGGATCGATTCCTGGGTGGTCACCACGCCCCCCGGCGCCCGAGCCTTGGAGGCGGACAAGACCGCCGAGGCCCTGACCTCTGCCGGACTCTCGGGCCCGGTGCATTGCGTCCCGGCCGTGGCCGAAGCCCTGGCAGCGGCCCGGGCGCGGGCCGGACCCACCGGGCGCGTGGTCGTGTTCGGCTCGTTCCGGACCGTGGAGGCGGTATGCCGGCTTGTGGGCCGGGGCGATCAGTGATCTGCTGTGTGCAGGTGTTCCAGGAACCAGTCGCGGGCGGCCGTGGCGGCGGCCTCCAACGTCCCCGGCTCTTCGAACAGGTGGGTGGCCCCGGGGATGACCTCGATCCGGTGGGGCGCCGTGAGGCGGGCGGCCGCGGCGCGGTTGAGCTCCAGCACCGGATGATCCAGTCCCCCGACGATGAACAGGGTCGGGGCCTTGACCCGGGACAGCGCATGCTCGGCAAGGTCCGGCCGCCCGCCCCGCGAGACCACGGCGGCCACCCGCGCGGGCCGTTCCGCGGCGCAGATGAGGGCCGCCGCCGCCCCGGTGCTGGCCCCGAACAGGCCGAGCGGCAGCCTGGCGATCGGGGTCTGCGTGTCCACCCAGTCCACGGTGGCCGTCAGCCGCCGGGCCAGCAGCGGGATGTCGAAGCGGAACTGATAGGTGTACTGATCGATCTCGTGTTCCTGGGGCGAGAGGAGGTCGAACAGCAGGGTGGCGAGTCCGGCCTCGTTGAGCACCCGGGCCACGAAGCGGTTGCGCGAGCTGAAACGGCTGCTGCCGCTGCCATGGGCGAACACCACGAGGCCGGTGGGCTCCGGCGGTAGGGTCAGGTAGCCCTCGAGCCGCGCGTCCCCGGCGTCGATCCGCACGTCCCGCCGCCGGGCCTCGGTCATGGTGTCCCTTCCGCCGGACGAGCCTCCCAGGCCTGCTGCAGGAGCGTCCGCACCTCCTCGTCGGTGGTCTGGGAAAAGTCGGCGTACCATTGGCCCACGGCGGCGAACCAGGTGGGTGTGAGCAGGACCACCACGTCGTCCACCTCGGTCCGCAAATGCTCCACCGTATCGGGCGGCGCGACCGGAACCGCCACCACGATGCAAGCCGGATCGCACTGGCGCACCGCGGCGATGGCGGCACGCATGGTCGATCCAGTGGCCAGTCCGTCATCGACCAGGATCACACAGCGACCCTCGATGCGCGGCAGCGGGCGGTCGCCCCGGTAGGCGCGCTCGCGGCGCCGCAGCTCGGCGTATTCCTGCTCGGCTACCCGGTCGATGGTGGCCCGGTCGATGCCGAGCCCCTGCACCACCGAGGGATTCAGCACCTCGATGCCGCCGGAGGCGATGGCCCCCATCGCCAGTTCAGGCTGACCCGGTGTGCCCAGCTTGCGCACCAGAAGGAGATCGAGCTCGGCACCCAGGGCCTGGGCCACCTCGAAGGCCACGGGTACCCCGCCGCGGGGCAGCGCGAGCACCAGCACGTCGTCTCGCCCGGCATAGGCCTGCAGGGCCTCGGCCAGCCGCCGGCCGGCCTCGCGCCGGTCCCGGAATCCCTGTTCGTTCATGCCGACTCCCGCAAACGACCGTCATCGAATCCCATAAAACAACTATGGTTGCACCCCGGGCGAGTTTCAATGGAAACCTCGCGTGCGTGGCCTGCGTGAAGAACACGCATCCACGCCCCCACGGGGTTATCATTAGCGCCCTGCGTGGTTTCGGTTTCTTCCTCCGTGAATCATCGACTCAAGCAAAGGCTGATCGGTGGGGCGATTCTGGTCGCCTTGGGCGTGATCTTTCTCCCCATGCTGCTCGACGGATCGGGCTGGCGTGAACGGCAATCCGATCTGCTCGAGATGCCCCCCGAGCCCGAGATCGTGATGCCGGAGCGGCCCGAGTCGACCCGGCGGCCGGTCTCCATTCCCGACGCTCCGCGGCAGGCGGCGAGGCCTTCGACGGCGGCGGAATCACCGAGCGTCTCCGAGCCGGCCGCCGTGGCCCCGTCCCCGAAGCCCGGGCCCGGTGCCGTGTCCGAGGTCGCCAGGGCGCGGGAGGTGCCGCCGAAGGGTTCCCCCGCCGAGCCGAAGGCCAGGCCCCGGCCGGCGCCGCGTTCCGACTCCCCGTCGGTACCGGCGAGCGGGGGCTGGAGCGTGCAGGTGGGGGCCTTCGAGAAGAAAGGTGGCGCCGAGAAACTGGCCGCCCGCCTGCGACAGCGCGGCTACCCGGTCTTCGTTCGCCGCACGGACGTGGGCAGCAAGTCCTTGTACCGGGTTAAGGTGGGGCCGGTGAAGACCCGTACCGAGGCCCTGTCTCTCAAGAAGCGGCTGGAGCGCTCGGAGCACCTGAGCAGCCTGGTCCAACGGGAACGTTGAGGGCATGGACGCCCAGGGCGCGCCCTGGATCGATCTGGGCATCGGTGTGGTGCTGGCCCTGTCGGCCGTGATCGGTCTTTGGCGGGGCTTCGCCCGGGAGGCCCTGGCGCTGCTGGTGTGGGTGCTGGCCGTCGTGGCGGCGGTGAAGGGATATCCTTGGGCGCAGGGCCTTTTTCCGGTGCATTGGGATACCCTGGAGTTGAAACTTGGGGAGACGGCGTTCACCGTGACCCGTCTGCGGGCGATGCTCGGTTTCGGAATGATTCTGCTGGTGGTGTTGCTGGTCGGCTCCCTGTTCAACCGCTGGCTCGTCAAGCACCTGTTCGCGGACGCATTCCATCTCACCGACCGCTTGTTGGGGCTGCTGTTCGGGTTGGTGCGTGGGGCGGTCGTGGGTGTGGGTTTTGTGCTGGTGGCCGGACTGACTCGATTGCCCTTCGGCGATGCCTGGGCCGCATCGCGGCTCGTGCCCGCTTTCCAGACCGGTGCCGAGATCGTCATCGGCTGGCTCCCCCCGCAATACCGTGACTATTTCTCCTATCCTCCCGCTCGTCCCTTGCCCTTCGGGCTTGGTGATAAACTGGGAGTTCCCCGTTCTCGGAATGGCAGTGTTTGAGCCGTGTGTGGAATCATCGGGATCGTCGGCCGCGCGCCGGTGAATCAGGCGCTCTACGACGGCCTGACCGTCCTGCAGCACCGAGGCCAGGACGCCGCGGGGATCGTGACCTACGACCGGGCGCAGCGCCGGCTCAATCTACGCAAGGGCAAGGGCTTGGTGCGCGACGTGTTCCAGGAACGGCACATGCTCCGGCTCAAGGGCGACGCCGGCATTGGCCACGTACGGTATCCGACCGCCGGCAGCGCGGCGTCGGCCGAGTCGCAGCCGTTCTACGTCAATTCGCCCTACGGGATCGCGCTAGGCCACAATGGCAACCTGATCAATGCGGAAGCCCTGCGGGCGGAGCTCTTCCAGCAGGACCGACGCCACATCAACACGGACTCCGATTCGGAGATCCTGCTCAATGTCCTGGCTCAGGAGTTGCACCGTCAGGACGGGCTGCGCCTGGCCCCCGAGCACCTGTTCGAGGCCGTGGCCGGCGTGCACCGGCGCTGCGTGGGCGCCTACGCCGTGGTGGCCATCATCGCCGGCTACGGCGTGCTCGCCTTCCGCGATCCGCATGGCATCCGTCCGGCGGTGTTCGGCCGCCGGGAGACGCCCCGCGGCCCGGAGTACATCGTGGCCTCGGAGAGCGTGGCATTGGATGTGCTGGGCTTCGAGTTGATCCGAGACATCGCCCCCGGCGAGGCCGTCTACGTCGATCTGGACTTCCAGCTCCACACCCGCCAGTGCGCCGAGCGCCCCTTGCTGAGTCCGTGCATCTTCGAGCACGTCTATTTCGCCCGTCCCGATTCGGTCCTGGACGACGTGTTCGTGCACAAGGCCCGGATGCGCATGGGCGACCTTCTGGGGCAGCGCATCCTGGAGCAGTGGCCGGATCACGACGTGGACGTCGTGATCCCCATCCCCGATACCAGTCGCACCGCTGCCCAGGAGCTGGCCCACCGGCTGGGAGTGAAATACCGCGAGGGATTCATCAAGAACCGCTACATCGGTCGGACCTTCATCATGCCGGGCCAGCAGCAGCGACGGCGTTCGGTACGCCAGAAGCTCAACCCCATCGGTCTGGAGTTCCGCGGCAAGAATGTGCTGCTGGTCGACGACTCCATCGTGCGCGGCACCACCTCCCGGGAGATCGTGCAAATGGCTCGTGATGCCGGCGCGCGGCGCGTGTATTTCGCCTCGGCGGCACCCCCCATCCGCTATCCCAACGTCTATGGGATCGACATGCCTTCGGCCAGCGAGCTCATCGCCCATGGCCGCAGCGAGGAGGAGGTCTGTGCGGCCATCGGTGCCGACCGGTTGTTCTATCAGGCGCTGGAGGATCTGGTTGCGGCCGTACGCACCGGCAATCCGGCGATCCGGCGTTTCGACACTTCGGTGTTCACCGGCGAGTATGTGACCGGGGTCAGTCCTGAGTATCTGCGCGTGCTCGAACACGAGCGTAGCGACGAGGCCAAGGCCCGGCGTGACCGCGAGAATGCCGAGCTGGCCATTCACAACGACCCGTGAACGTCACCACTGAACTCCCGCGTGGGGTGCGCCGGCTGGCCCGATGGGCCTGCCTGCGCCTGGGCCGCGACCAGGTCGATTGCGTGGTGGTGGACGTGGCCGAGCAACGCCTGTACTGGATGGCCTCCGAGACCGCCTGGCGCAGTTATCCCGTGTCCACGGCCCGCGCCGGGGTCGGGAGCCGGGAGGGCAGTTTCCGCACCCCCACGGGACTTCACCGGGTGAGCGAGCGGATCGGCGCGGGGGCGCTCCCCGGCTCGATCTTCCGCGGGCGTCGGGCCACGGGGGAGACCGCACCGATCCTCACCGAACCGGTCCCGGCCGAGCGCGATGCGGTGACCACCCGGATCCTGCGGCTGGACGGCCTGGATCCCGGACGCAACCGGGGGGCCGGGATCGACACGCGCGAGCGCTATGTCTACATTCACGGGACCCCCGAGGAGGGGCTGATTGGGACACCGGCCTCCATCGGCTGCATCCGGATGCGCAACGCGGACGTGATCGACCTGTTCGATCGGGTGGCCGAGGGCACCCCGGTGGTCATCGCCCAAGAACCGGATGTCTTTCCACTGCCTGCGACCTGGGGATGCGCATGACCGATTCGTTGAAAAACCGCCGTTTCGACACCCTGGCCGTTCGTGTCGGGCACCATCGCACCCCGGAGGGCGAGCAATCCGAGCCGATCTTCCCGACCTCCAGTTACGTCTTCGAGAGCGCGGCCCAGGCGGCGGCCCGCTTCTCGGGTGAGGCTCCCGGCAACATCTACTCGCGTTTCACCAACCCGACGGTCCGGGTCTTTCAGGAACGGCTGGCGGCCCTGGAAGGAGGCGAGTCCTGTGTGGCCACCGCCTCGGGTATGTCGGCGATCCTCGCCACCTGCCTGGGTCTGCTGCAACAGGGCGACGCCTTGGTCTCCTCCAAGGCGGTGTTCGGCTCCACCGTGATGTTGTTCGACAACTACATCGCCAAGTTCGGCGTCGATGTGCATTACGTGGACGGCCCGCGCACGGAGGACTGGGCGGCAGTGATCGAGCAGGTCCGACCGCGGCTGGTGTTTCTGGAGACCCCCTCGAACCCCCTGACCCAGGTCTACGACATCCACGCCATCGCCGATCTGTGCCATGCGGCCGGCGCCTTGCTGGTGGTGGACAACTGTTTTTGCACGCCCGCCCTGCAACGGCCCCTGATGCTGGGTGCCGACATCGTGGTCCATTCGGCCACCAAGTACATCGACGGGCAGGGGCGTTGCATCGGTGGCGCCGTGGTGGGAGACGCCGAGCGGGTGGGCAAGGACGTCTTCGGCGTGTTGCGCACCGCAGGGCCGAGCATGAGTCCGTTCAATGCCTGGGTGTTCACCAAGGGGCTGGAGACCCTCTCGCTGCGCATGGCGGCCCACAGCCGCAATGCCTTGCAGATCGCCCGCTGGTTGGAGACGCAGGCGAAGGTGGCGCGGGTTCACTACCCGGGACTGCCGTCGCATCCACAGCACGAACTGGCCGCCCGGCAGCAGACGGATTTCGGCGGGATCGTGGCCTTCGAGCTCAAGGGCGGCCGTCCGGCCGCCTGGCGGCTGATCGACGCGGTACGGATCTTTTCCATCACGGCCAACCTGGGCGATGCCAAGTCCACGATCACCCATCCGGCCACGACCACCCATGGCCGACTCAGCCCGGAACAGCGGGCCCAGGCAGGGATCGGCGACGGCCTGGTGCGCATCGCCGTGGGGCTGGAGGATCCGCTGGACCTCGTCGAGGACCTGGAACAGGCCTTGGCGGGCGTGTGATAGAGGAGGCGCAGCGCATGCACTATTCAGTGAACGGCGCTCTGTGGCTCGGCATCCTCTGCCTGGCGCTTGCGGCCGGGCCGGGCTGGGCCGGGCGTGCCGCAGGCACGCAAGCCGTAGCGGCCGATCCGGGGCCGGCGACCATCCTGTGGTTCGACGAGCGTGAGCCCGGTGTGAACCCATACCGCACCCGCATGATCGTGGCGCGCGATTACGTGCGCATGGACGACGGGGCCGCGGGCGACGATTTCGTGCTCTTCGACCGGCGTACGGGGGCCATCCACAGCGTGAGTCACGAGGACCGTACGGTATTGGACGTGCCGGCCCGCGAAGTCCGGCGGGAGCCACCCTACGAACTGCGGCTCACCGAGTCTCGAGAGCCCCAGGCAGAGGCCCCCAAGATCGACGGCCGTACGCCCGAGCACCTGGTCTTCAAGGTCAACGGCAAGACGTGTTACGAGGTGATCGCGGTACCCGGGCTCCTGGAGGACGCCGTGGCCGCCCTGCGCCAGTACCACCGCAGTCTCGCCGGCGAACAGGCGCAGACCCTGGACTGGACGCCGCCGGAGATGCAAACGCCCTGCATGCTGGCCAATGTGGTGTTCTATCCGGCCCGCCATCTGGCCTATGGCTTTCCGGTGCAGGAGTGGGACTATCGAGGTTACGTACGTGCCCTGCGCGACTACCAAGTCGGCGTGACGGTGGATCCGACCCTGTTCCGGCTACCCGAGGACTATCGCCACTACCGTATCGAGGATATCCGAGCCCGGTCGTTCGGCACGGAACCGATGGGTGCTCCCGAGGCGTCCAATTGAACCAGGACGCAACCCTGGGGGCCGCACTCAAGCATACTGCCCTGGGTGTACCAGTCTCCCAGCACGATGCGTTCGGCGGGGCGTCCGTCGAGCTCCAACCGGTGAACGCCCGGCCGATGGGTATGTCCATGGATGAGCCGCCGGACGCCGTATCGGCGCATGGCTTGGGCCACGGCCCTGGGGTTGACATCCATGATCGCGGGCGGCTTGCGGGCCACCTCCCGCGCGCTGGCCCGACGCATGGCGCGCGCCAGCCCGAGACGCACGCCGAGCGGCAGCTTGCGCAACCCTTGCAGGACCCAGGGGTGGCGCACCACGCGCCGGTACCGCTGGTAGCGGACATCGTCGGTACACAACGTGTCGCCATGCATGAGCAGCGTGGGCGTCCCATACAGGGGAACCACCACCGCGTCAGGCAGCAGGCGACAGCCGGTGCGTGCCTCGAATCCCGCGCCGAGCAGGAAGTCGCGGTTGCCCCGCTGCACGTGGACGGGTATGCGGCTCGACAGCGCGCGCAACCCGTCCAATACCGGCTCCAGCGCGGGTGACGCCGCGTCGTCGCCCATCCAGTGCTCGAACAGATCGCCCAGGATGTAGAGGGCGTCCGCCTCGCATGGCGTGCGTTCGAGAAAGCCACGGAACTGCGCCAACACCTCCGGGCGCGCGGCATCCAGGTGCAGATCGGAGACGAAGCGCGTCCGGCTCAAGGTGGCCCCCGCATGCCTCGGAAGGGGAGCGCGGGTGAGCCGCACTCACTCGCAGCGCACGGTCGCCTTCTCGATGGTGATCGTTTCCTTGGGCACGTCCTGATGGAAACCCTGGGTTCCGGTGGGCACCCGGGCGATGGCGTCGACCACATCCATTCCTTCGATCACCTTGCCGAAGACCGCATAACCCCAGCCCTGGGTAGTGGGCGCGGTGTGATCCAGAAAGGCATTGTCCTTCAGGTTGATGAAGAACTGAGCGGTGGCCGAATGGGGATCGCTGGTGCGGGCCATCGCGATGGTGCCCCGCAGATTCTTCAGGCCGTTGTCCGCCTCGTTGCGGATGGGGGCGTGGGTGGGCTTTTCGCGCAGCTCGGCGGTCAGGCCGCCACCCTGGATCATGAAGCCGGGGATCACGCGATGGAAGATCGTGCCATCGTAGTGGCCCTCCTTCACATATCGGAGGAAGTTTTCCACGGTCTTCGGGGCCTTGGCCCGGTCCAGTTGGAGGACGATGGTGCCCTTGCCGGTGTTGAGTTCGACGATGGGATTGGCGTTGTCGGTCATGGCATCACACCCTTTCTCGGCGGCATGGTTGGCGCCGAGGAACATGAAAATCGCCGCGGCGGTCAGGATTCGTATAGACCAGGATCGCATGCGTCTCGTTCTCCCTCGCAGTCCTGCATGGGGCGCCCAGCATACTGATCGGAAGCGGGAAAAACCACCGTGCGCCTCACGAGCCGACTTGCGGGCGCGCCCATTGACGGAGCCGGCGCTCAACGCGTACACTTCGCCATCCGTCGCGGCGCGCGGTGGTGTGGCAGGATCCCGAATCGGGGTATGGCGCAGTCTGGTAGCGCACCTGCTTTGGGAGCAGGGAGTCGGGGGTTCGAATCCCTCTACCCCGACCAACCCTTGCGACGAGTCGGGCAGGGCAAGCGTACAAATGCGGTTCGATTTCTGCGCCCGTAGCTCATCTGGATAGAGCATCGGCCTTCTAAGCCGAGGGTAGCAGGTTCGAATCCTGCCGGGCGTGCCAGCTCCCCCCGCAGCGTAGGACGGCTCGTGCGATGGTGGGCGTAGCTCAGCTGGTAGAGCCCCGGATTGTGGCTCCGGTGGTCGTGGGTTCGAATCCCATCGCTCACCCCAGGTCGTTCACTGAGGGCCGTTAGCTCAATTGGTAGAGCAGTGGACTCTTAATCCATTGGTTGTAGGTTCGAGTCCTACACGGCCCACCATAAAAGCAGTGGCCATGCGATCAGCCCGGCGTGAGCCGGGCTTTGTTTTTCTCTGCACATGTGCAAAAAAAGGCGGCCCCCGAAGGGACCGCCTTTTGCGCCGTTCGGTCTCGAGTGAGACTTACTTGGTCTGCGCCTGCGGAGCAGCCGGAGCCTGCGGGGCCACCGGAGCGTAAGGAGCATAGGGAGCACCGTACGGAGCATAGGGAGCACCGTAAGGAGCGTAGTAGGGATATGCCCACCACGGACCGTAGTAGTCGTAGTAGTCGCCCCAGCCCGAAGCGCGACCGCGCATCGAGAAGTCGAAGTCACCGAAGCCGTCGCCCCAACCACGGCTCCAACCGGGACCGTCGCCCCACCAAGCGGAAGCGGAACCCGCGGCGGCCAGACCCAGCAGGCCAGCGATAGCAGCAACCTTGATCGTCTTCATGTTTTCAGTCTCCAGAGGTGAAAAGTTGTTCAACCGTGTTTGTCTCACCATTCCCGCGACGAGAATGTGCATATAGTATATTAGTAGATATTAAACTTAGAAAATACCACTTTAGGGATATCCGATCTCGCGGTCCTGGTGCAGCCAGGCCTGCCAGGCTTCGAAGATCCCGGCGCGCAGAGCGGCGCAGACCGAGCGGGGCGCCCCGCTGCCGTCGAATACGGGTTCCCCGTCCAGGGTGGCGGCCGATCCCCCGGCCTCCTCGAGCAGCAACGTGCCCGCGGCGTGATCCCAGATCTTCTGGGCGCCGTGGAGGTAAACATCGGCCCGGTCGGCCGCGATCCAGGCCCACTCCAGCGCGCACACCCCCAGGTTGCGCTGCGAGGCGAAGGGCGCTTCCTCGACCAGCCGGCGGCGCAGCGGGAGCGGCAGGCGTTTCAAGTCCACGATGGCGATGCGGGTGGTCCGCGCGTCGCTGCGGTCTCCAGGCGCGGCCATCCGTCGCCGGTTCACCCAGGCACCCCGTCCCCGGTCCGCCCGGAACAGCTCGTCCCGCACTGGGTCATAGACGATCCCCACCTGTACGCGGCATTCCAGGACCAGCGCGAGCGACACGGCGAACAGGGGAAAGCCGGAGACGTAGTTGGTGGTCCCGTCCAAGGGGTCGAGGCACCAGTACGGCGTACCCGTCTCGCACAGCGCGGCCGCGCGGGGCTCCTCGTCCATTTCCTCGGAGACGAAGGCGATGTCGGGCCATTCGGCGTTGAGTGCTTCTCCGATCGTGCGCTCCATGGACAGATCGGCACTGGTCACCAGACTGCCGTCCGCCTTGCGCTTGTGGGCGCAGCGGCCGAAGCTGGGCAGTAGGATGCGGCGGGCGACGTCCCGGACCAGGGGGGCGATCTCCTCGGAGGCGGGCAGCTTCATCGAGGGAGGTCGATCTCCACGATCTCGCCCCGCACGCGCACGGGGTAGGTGCGCAAGGGCTCGGTGGCGGGGGGGTCCTGGGGTTCTCCGGTCCGCACGCTGAAGCGGCTGCCGTGCAGCGTGCAGCTCACGAATTCTCCCTTGAGGCAGCCGAGCGACAGCGACGAGTCCTCGTGCGTGCACAGGTCGTCCACGGCGTACACCGTGCCTTCCACGTTGGCGAGCAAGATGGCTCGCCCGCCGACCATCACCCGTAGCGTCTTGCCCGGGGGCACGTCCGCCAGCCGGGCCACCTCCTCGAAGGCCATGACCGATCAGTACCGCAGGAACAGGTCGAGCACTCGCGGGGTGCGTTGTCCACGGGCGCGTCGCCCGGCATGGGCGGTCACGAGAACCACGGTTCCCAGGAAGATGAGCAGGCCCGCCACGACGATGGACAGCAGCGGGGGATAGAGGGCGATCAGAATTCCCGCACAGATGAGAACGAAGCCGATGAGCATGGGTCGGGAAAGCTCCTGAGACAGCCAAGGGCGCCAAGACGAGGGCCAAGTATGCCACAGCCGCGGGCCCGCAGTGCCCGGCGTCCGGACCTCAAGGCGCGAACAGCAGGCGTTCGATTTCGTCTCGCCGGGCCATGGCGTCGGCATAGCCCAGTTCCAGCAGTTCCCGGCAGTACGGCCCTTCGAACAGCAGATAGCTGAGCAGTGGTAGTGAACCGCGGGTCAGGGCCCCGATCGCTCGCAGCAGCGCCCGCAAGGGGCGCGGAATGCGCTGCAGGTGCCGGGGCACGAACTCCAGCACGTCCCGGCTCGGTGACAGCATGAGGAACTCGATGGGACGCAGTGCGGTGTCGCGGTATTCCACCCTCGATTCGCCGGTCTCACTGAGGGTGTGGTTGATCCGGTTGAGCCGCTCCAGATCGGCATCGAGGCTGTCCAGGAACAGGGTATCGAACACGTATCCCGCGATCTGCCCCGGCGTGGGATAGAGGGGGGGCTCGCTGGGCTGGCAGTCGCGGGCCTCTTGGTGCGTGCGTACCCCGACGATCAGCAGGCGGTTGGCCCCCAGGTGCAGGGCGGGGCTGAGGGGAGCCGTCTCGCGCATGGCGCCGTCTCCGAAGTATTCCCCGCCCACGCGCACGGCAGGAAAGACCATGGGGATCGCCGAGGAGGCCATGAGGTGGTCGATCCCGATCTCCGCGGATACGCCGCAGCGCCTCGCCCGGCGCCAGGGCACCAGCCCGGGAACGCCCTGGTAGAACGTCACCGAACACCCGCTGGTATAGCCGGAGGCGGTCACCGCCAGGGCGCGCAGGCAGCCGGCGTCGAGGCATTGCTGGATGCGTGCAAAGCGCAGATGACTTTCCATCATCCGGCGCAGGGGCGTGTTGTCCAGGATGGAGAGCGGCCCGCTCCGTCCCATGCGTCCGCTCAGCATCGCGCTCAGCCAGCGCCAGGTGTTGCGCAGGGCCGTGGCCGTGTCGGCACGGAATACCTTCTCGATGCGGAAATGCTCCCAGGTGCCGCAGATGTGTTGCACGCCCTCGCGGAACTGGAGCGCGCTGCAGGCGAGGAGGGCCGCATTGATGGCGCCGGACGACGTGCCGGTGACGACCGGAAAAGGGTTCCCGCGCTCGGGCGGTGCGATCTCGGCCACTGCCCGCAACACGCCGGCCTGATAGGCATTGCGGGCGCCGCCCCCGGGCAGCACCAGCCCGACGACGGGTTGCTCTCGGCGCCGCTTTCGTGAGAACCAGTGCATGGCACGAGGCGCTCCCTGCGGTACGGCGATGCAGGCGCATCCGCACCCGATTTTTTTCTAAGGATAGACGGCTGGTCGGACGGCGGCCGTGACGCCCATCCGTTATTTCGATGACTGGGCAAGCGCCTGCGAGATTTCCTCGCTGAGGTGACCTAGCGCCTCGCTCATCGCGAGCGCGATGTCGGCGAAGTCGGTGCCGTGCGCCGTTACCGAAATGTCGGAATCGCGGATCGTGAGATAGCGGTGACTCCCGCCGTCGATGACCGCCCAGCTGGCGCGCAACCGGACCCGCCCCTGGGGGTCGCTGTCGAAGTGCAGAATCTTCACGGCCACTTTGTACTCGCTGGGCAGGTCGCTCCAGGGCTGTACGATGGGATGGACCCGTGGATTGAGCCCGTACAGGTTCTCGGCGATGACTCGGGCGATATTGCGACCCAGCGGTTCGCCCCACTGGTCGAAGTCGGCAAGTTTCAAGCGGGTCTGCCCTTCGCGCAGCACGATCTGCGAGCGGTCCAGGTAGGCGGACACCTCGACCGGTCCGATGGCCACGATCACGGGACGTTCTTTTTCGAAGGCGCCGCTGGTGGTGGGCGACGCTGTCGGCGCGAGCGCATAGAAATGGGTGGGAGGGGAGGTGCTGCAGCCGGCCACCGCGATCCCCGCGATGCCCGCCAGTAGGACGCGACACCTGTCGTACAGACCGGCGTGTTTCGAATGCGGTGTGCGCACGGTTCGCCTCCTAAGGTCGTTTGCCTTTGAGCAGGGCTTCGGGGTGTTGTTCCAGGTAGTCCGTCATCGTCCGCAGAGACCGTGCCGCGGCCGCCAGTTCCTTCATCATGACCATCAGCTCCTCGTAGATCGGAGCGCCGGGGCGCACCAGGCCGCGGACGTTGTCCAGCGTGGCCCGTGCTTCAGCGAGCATGTCGTCCAGCTCGGGCAGGGCGCTTTCGTTGAGCCGGTGACCGATTCTTTCCACTTCGGCCAGCGTGGCGTTGAGGTGGCGCAGTGAATCCATGAGTTCCCGGGAGTTGGCGATCCGGCTCGTGCCTTCCAGGGTGGCGTTCAGATTGGCGGTGATTTCCTCCAGCGGAAGCCTCTGGATGCGCTGCAGCATCCCCAACAGGCTTCGCTTGAGTTGGTCGATGGCCCCGGGCACACTGGGGATCACCTTGTACCCATTCACGATTTGGATTTGCGCGGGCGGCGCATCGGGGTGCATGTCCAGGGAGACCAGCAGCTGACCGGTGAGCAGATTGCCGGTCTGGAGCTGAGCGCGCAGGCCGCTGGCCACCAGTTCCTCGTCGTAGGACCGCTTCCCATCCTTGGCGCCCTCACCCACGAGGTGGATCCGCTCCGGTTCGATCTCGATGAGCACGGGGATGCGGAACTGAAGCGTATCCACATCGAACTCGAACTTCACGTCGATCACCTTGCCCACCTCGATGCCGCGGATCAGCACCGGGGCGCCGACCTTGAGCCCACGCACCGAACCGTCGAAATAGATCAGATAATATTCCTTGCGATGGTACTCGGCCTGCAGGGTGTCCTCGCGCGAGGCATACAGGCGGAAGCGGGTCCCGGGGCGTGCCCGCCCGCTGCGTTCCAGATTGTGCGGGGTGTCGAAGGCGATGCCGCCGATCAGCACCGAGACCAGCGATTCGGTCCGGAGGCGGAAACCCTCGGCGTCCATGCGCACGTCGATCCCGCTGGCGTTCCAGAAGCGGGTGTTCTCGCGCACCAGCTGGTCGTAGGGGGATTTGATGAAGATCTTGAACAGGATGCCGGAGCCGTCTTTCTCCAGCTCATATTCCTCCACTTGGCCCACGCGGATCTTGCGGTAGTAAACGGGAGAGCCCACCTCCACCGAGCCGAGGCTCTCGGCCTCGAGCTCGAAGCGGGTCCCGGGTACGTCGCCGGTGATCACCGGCGCCTTGTCGAGCCCCTGGAAGTGCCGGCGCGGCTTGCCCGAGCGTGCGGGGTCCATGGCGATGTAGGCCCCGGAGAGCAGGGTCCCGAGGCCGGAGACCTCGCCGGCCGCCAGCCGGGCCGTGACCACCCAGAAGCGCGTCCCTTCCCGCAGGTGGTCCCGCATGGTCGGATGCAGCTCGGCGGTGACCACCACCTTGGAGAGGTCCTCGTTGAAGGCCACGGAGGTGACCTTGCCGACCTCGACATCCTTGTACTTGACTTTGGTTTTACCGGCCTCGAGACCTTGGGCCGAGCTGAAGACGATGGTGATTTCCGGACCTTTCTCGGTGAGCGCCTTGTAGGCGAGCCAGCCACCGATGACCACGGCCACCAACGGAATCAGCCAGACGACCGACCACCCGGACTTTTCCTCGACGGCCGCCGCCGGCAATGCCTCGACCGGATCCGATTCCGTGCTCGGTTCAGTCACGAGGCGTCTCCATGCGATCCCAGATCAGGCGGGGATCGAAGGAATTGGCGGCGAAGATGGTCAGCACCACTACGCTGGCGAAATAGAAGGCCGCTGGGCCCGGGTCGATGTTGGCCAGCTCGCCCACGCGCACCAGGGCCACCAGCAGGGTGACCACGTAGATGTCCACCATGGACCAGCGTCCGACCATCTCCGTGATCCTGTACAGGCGCGTGCGGTCCTGGGGCCGCCATTGCGAGCGGCGGTGCACCGAGATCGCCAGCAGGGTCAGGATGACCAGTTTCATCACCGGCACGAAGATGCTGGCCACGAAGATGACCACCCCGATGGGCCATTCTCCGTTCTGAACGAAATACACCACTCCGCTCATGATGGTGTCTTCCTGGACCTGGCCAAGGGTGGTGATGCGCGTGATCGGCAGCACCATGGCGGGCACGTAGAAGACGTAGGCCGCGATCAGCAAGGCCCAAGTGCGGCGCAGACTGTCCGGCTTGCGCACGTGAACCGCCGCCCCACAGCGCGGGCAGCGCAGCTTGGCGTGCCCCGCGCCTGGCGGGATGCGCAAGATCCGCTCACACACCGAACACCCCGCAAGTCCCCGTTCCAGGGCGCTGCCCCGGATCACGCCCCATCCTCCAGACGATCCCACACCACCTCGGTGTCCATGGCCCAAGTGGCCGCCGCCAAGAGAAAGATCAGCACGAAGAACGCCCACACCCCGGGTCCGGGGATCACCGTGGCCATCTTCACCAGTTTCACCACGGTCACCAGAATGCCCAGCAGGAACACCTCCATCATGTTCCACTGCTGGACCGCCTCCAGCGCGCGAAGCATGGGCACGGTTCCCCGGGCCACGCGTCCCCGACGCAGGGGCAGGAACACCCGCAGCAGGAACAGGAGCACCAGGGCCGGGGCCACGATGCAGGTCAACGCCACGAGGGCCGAAAGGGCATGCTCGCCTTCGGCCCAAAGGGTCAGCACGGCGCCCGGCAGGGCCGCCGAGACCACCTCCGGACCGACCCGGATGGAGAGCAACGGAAAGGCGTTGGCGATGAAGAACAGGACCAGTCCGGCCAGGGCCAGCGCCGCGGTACGCTCCACGGCGTTGGGAACGTGGCGGTACAAGACGGCCCCGCAGCGCGCGCAACGGGCCGCGCTTCCCGGAGGCACGGAGATGCGCCGCTGCAGCAGATCGCAATCGTGGCAGGTGATCAAGGGCGTCTTCATGCTCTGCACGGGCCGGGGGCACCGGCCTGGGCGATAGGGATCCGACGCCCTAGGGTAGCATTCGTGCCGGTAAGGGGGCGAGGCCGGAGGCGTTGTCGTACCGGTTCAGTCCGCGTGACGCGAAACAGAAACGCTCGAGATCTCCAACGCGTAATGGATCCAGCAAATATCATAATATTTACACATTAGAACAAAACCACGATCTAAAGATCGTTGCGTTTCCGATACGTTTTGTGAAATATTCCCCCCGCGTTGCGTTTTTGACAATTCCACAATGGGAGGGCAGTGAGGATGCGTATATTTTCCCGTGGATCCGCGCTCGGTGCCGCAGTGGCTCTGGCCTGCGCGATGCCGTCGGTCTCCAATGCGACGACCGGCTATTTCTCCCTCGCCTGGGGTGCCAAGGCCATGGGTATGGCCGGAGCTGTGGTCTCCGCGCCACAGGACGCGCTCACCGCGGCGGTCAATCCGGCGGCGACGAGTTTCGTGGGCACGCGCGCGGACATGGACGTGCGGGGGTTCATCCCCATCCGCAAGGCGACCCTGGAGTTCCCGGATCCGCCTTTCGGCCCCGGAAAACAGAGCGACAGCAGCTCCAACCGGATCTTCCCGGTGCCGGCGGGCGGCTTCAGCTATCAGGTCAATGACAGCTGGGCGGTGGGCTTCGCCTTCTACGGCAACGGCGGCATGAACAGCACGTACAAGAACAACTTGTTCGATCCCGGCGGAGTCGGCGGGGCGTCGCGTCCCCTCAGTGTGGATCTCTCGCAGCTCATCTTCGCCCCCAGTGTGAGTTTCAAGTTCGCGGACCGGCACGCCATCGGCATCGCGCCACTCATCGCCATGCAGAAGTTCAAGGCCGAGGGCCTGGAAAACTTCCAGTGCTTCACCTCCACCGCGCTGGGCAATCCGGCCAGCGCCGGCTCCTGTATGACCACGGGCGCGCCCACCACCCCATCGAGCACGCTCACGGGGAACGGGGATGAGATCGTGTGGGGCGTCGGCGTCCGTGGCGGCTATGTCGGCCAGATCACCGACAACTTCTCCCTGGGCATCGCCGGTTCCAGCCCCATTTACATGGGCAAGTTCGAGAAATACTCGGACCTGTTCGCCGAGGACGGCGACTTCGACATCCCCGCCACCCTCAGCGCCGGGATCTCGTGGAATTCCGGAAACGGGCTCACGGTGGCCTTCGACTGGCAGCGGATCTTCTACAGCGGCGTCAAGTCGATATCCAACCCGGGGCCGGTGTTCAACAACAGCATGACCAACCCCGCCCCCACCTTCCCGCCCGGAACCGATTTCAGCACCCTGCCTCCGAGCACCGCGCTGGGCCAGAAGGACGGACTGGGTTTCGGCTGGGAGGACATCAATGTCTTCCGCCTGGGTGTGGCCTATGAGATCAATCCGCAATGGACGGCCCGTTTCGGGGTGGCTTACAACGATCAGCCCATCCCCAAGGATCAGGTCCTGTTCAACGTCTTGGCACCGGCCACGGTGCAGTGGCACATCACGGCTGGCGCGACCTGGAAACCGCGGGACTTTGCCGAGCTCTCACTGGCGCTGATGTACGCGCCCACGGGCTCGGTGAAGACGAACCAGACGGCGTTCGGCGTGCCGGGCAAGATCGAGATGTATCAGGTCTCGGCCGACCTGCAACTCTCGGTCCTGTTCTGAACGGGGCAGCGCGGCGCCCGTCGTTCCGAATAACAACCAGCCGCCCGCCGCCCGGTACCGGGCGGGCCGTGGCGGCCCTCTCTGAAAGGCCATCGTCGTATGGCCTTTTGTTTTGCCTCAGGACCTGGGGAAGCGCACGCCGCCATCGCACAGACCTCGGATTCGGCGCCAAGGCGGTCGTTCGTCGCGGACTCGGCGTTTCGCACATCCGCCGGTGACGCGAGTCCATTGCGCGGGTTCATGTCCGAACCCACGCCAGGAACTGCACCAGCAGGATTCCGGCGACGAGCCACAAGACACCTCGCAACAGGCGGCGGTAGGTCTGTGTCGGGATGCGGTCGTGCAGCGCCATTCCCAACGCCAGGCCCGTCAGGCCGGCCACCACCAGCGGAAGGGACACGCGTGCGGCCGCGGCGCCGAACACGTCCGCCCCCATGAATGTCCCGATCTGGGCCAGCTTCCCCGCCAGAAAACACAGGTTGAACACCTGAACCATCACCCGCGGGGGTTCGTCGAGTTCCAGGAAGAGAATGATCAGCAGGGGGACCATCACGTTGACCGTGCCCACGCTGAGGCCGGCGGCCAGGCCGAAACCGGCCAGCGCGAGTCGCCGTCGTCGACGTACCCACCGCGGGGCGTGACCGCGAAGCCGGTCCAGATTGAGATACAGGAGGATGATCGCCGCCAGCCACAGTCGATAGGGCTCCGGATCGGTGTATACCAGCAGCGAGGTACCCAGCACGCTGCCCGCGCCGGTATACGCCGCCAGGGGCCAGTACCGCCCCAGGCTGCGCCGCCATCGGCCTCCGCGCAGGATGCTCGCGATGTTGACGGCCACCGTGGGCAGCAGGGTGAGGAGGATCGCGGTGCGCAAGTCGAGGAACAGGGCCAGCAGCGGGGTAGCGGTCATGGGAAAGCCCAGCCCCAGCGTCCCATGCACCGTGCCGGCGAAGGCCAGGACGGCCGCGGCGGCCCACAGGTCCGGCTCCGGAATGCCCAGTGCTCCGGTGCCGCTCACGAGCGTTCAGGCGTCCGGGGGCGCAGCGTTCCAGGCTTCGAGAAAACGCTGGAGGTGGGGCCTGCCGGAGGCGGCCAGGGTCGACCGGAGCCGCTCGCATTCTTCCTGGTAGGCCGCCCCGTCCAGACGGCCGCGCATCCGTTCGAAACGCAGATAGACGAGGTAGGTATTCAGCACATCGGTCTCGCAGTAATCTCGGATGTCCCCGATGCGACCCTCGAGCCAGGCGTCCCAGACCTGATCGCCGGACATGCCCTGCTTGCCGGGAAAGCCGCACAGGCTGGCCACCTCGTCCAGGGGGGCGCCGGCGCGGGGCTGGAAACCCGCCAGCACGTCCATCAAGTCGATGTGGCGCCAGTGATAACGCGACAGGTAGTTGTTGAAGCGAAAGCTCTGGTCCTCCTCCCCGATCTCCCAGTAGCGGCCTGCCTCGATCCCGTGAAGCAGCGAACGGTAATGAAGCACGGGCAGGTCGAAACCGCCCCCGTTCCAGGAGACCAGCACCGGCTGATAGTGCTCGACGCCTCTGAAGAATTGTCGCAGGAGTTCCGCCTCGGTCGAGTCCGGTGCGCCCATCGAGAGCACCTTCAATTCATGGCGGGTCGCGAGCACCACCGAGATGGCCACGATACGGTGCAGATGATGGGGCATGAACTCGCTGCCCGTCTTCTGCTGGCGCAGGTGGGCCATGGCCCGTCCCACGTCCCTGTCCGCCAGTCCCTCGAGCCCATAGAGGCGCCGGCCGGCCTCCAGGTCGGGGATGGTCTCGATGTCGAAGACCAGGACGTTCACGCCGGGAACACCCCCGTGGAGATGTAGCGGTCGCCCCGGTCCGGAATGATCACCACGACCACACCCTCGGTCAGCCCTTCGGCCAGGCGCAGGGCGGCGGCCACGGCGCCGCCGGCCGAGACGCCGCAGAAGATCCCTTCCTCCCGGGCCAGGCGACGCATGGTCTCCTCCGCAGCGTTCTGGTCTACTTCCAACACCTCGTCCACCCGCTCGGGTTCATAGATCTTCGGCAGATACTGCGGCGGCCAGCGCCGGATTCCCGGGATTTTCGCGCCCTCGGCCGGGTGGACCCCCACGATCCGCACCCGTGGGTTGCGCTCCTTGAGATAGCGGGACGTGCCCATGATGGTTCCCGTGGTTCCCATGCTGGAGACGAAATGCGTGATCCGCCCTTGGGTGTCCCGCCAGATCTCGGGTCCCGTGGTTTCATAGTGCGCGCGGGGGTTGTCGGGGTTGGAGAACTGATCGAGAACCCGTCCCCTGCCCTCGGCCTGCATGCGCAGCGCCAGATCGCGCGCGCCTTCCATGCCCTCCTGCCCCGAGACCAGCACGATCTGCGCGCCGTAGGCTCGCATGGTGGCGCGGCGCTCGGCGCTCATGGTCTCGGGCATGACGAGCACCATGCGGTAGCCGGCGATGGCGGCGGCCATGGCCAGGGCGATGCCGGTGTTGCCCGAGGTGGCCTCGATGAGCGTGTCGCCGGGCCGGATCTCGCCCCGTTGCTCGGCGCCGCGGATCATGTACAGGGCGGGCCTGTCCTTCACCGATCCGGCGGGGTTCTGCCCCTCCAGCTTGGCCAGGAGCGTGACCCTCGGCTGCGGGGCCAGACGGCGCAACGGCACCAAAGGGGTGTTGCCGACGAGTTCCTCGATGGGGTGGACATTCATGCCTAAAAGTCGGTGATCGCGACCCGGGGTTGCGCATTGTAGCCCGGTTCCAGATGCGGAGCAGCGCTCGATCCGGCGGGTTGCCGGGTATCCCGTGGATGGCCCGTTCCGTCCGGCCGACGCGTTGTCCCGGTGAGCCGCGCGTGACAACATCGACGTCCATGCAGGACTGGCCTCTCTCCTTGCGCCTGATCGCCGTCGGCACCCTGCCGGTCGGGTTGCTCGGGGGCGTTTTGTTGGTGTTGTACGCCAACGGTGCGATGTCCGCCTTGGCCGTGGTGGTAGCCACACTGTCGGCGGTGGCATTGGGGCTTGGGCTCGGATTGTGGACGGCGGGAGGAATCCGTACCCCCTTGCGGGAACTGGCCGATGCGTTCTCCACCTGGGAAGCCGGGGAGCGTACAACCGATCTGCGCACGGAGGTCGGGGGCGAGCTGGGTGAGCTTCAGCGGCGTTTCCGGCACGCGGCTCGGCGGATCCGAGCCCAGTTGGAGCGTGCCGAGCGCGCCGAACGCACCGCCTCCGAGCGATTGCGCCAGCGCTTGGAGGAAGTGGATCGCAGGGACCAGTCGCTGGAGCTCCAGCGCAGTCGGCTGGAGGCGGCCGGGCTCGCTCGATCGCGCTGGCTGGCGGACATGAGCCACGAGTTGCGCACTCCGCTGAACGCCATCTCTGGTTTTTCGGATCTGCTGGCCGGCTACGACGTGGACGCGGCCCATCGCAGCTACGTGGAAAACATCCGTCGCGCGGCCTCGGAACTGCTCCTGATGATCGGCGAGATCCTGGACTACGCCAAGATCGAGGCCGGGGAGGTGGAGGTCCAGCGACGTCCTTTCGACTTTTACGAGGAAATGGAGGGGGTGGTGACCCTGATGGGCCGGCTCGCGCACGCCCGCGGGTTGGACTTCCTCACCTTTCTGGACCCCCGAATCCCGGACCGCGTGGTGAGCGATCCGCAGCGGATCCGGCAGGCGGTGATCAATCTGCTGAGCAATGCCGTCAAGTTCACCGAAAACGGGTACGTGGCCCTTGAGGTGCGCATGGAGGAAGATCCCAGGCCGGTGCTGGAGTTTCGTGTGATCGATACCGGGGTGGGCATCGAACCCGAGGCGGCCGAACGCCTGTTCCAGCCTTTCGCCCAAGGTGTGGGGGGGCTGCATGCCCAGGCTGCGGGTACCGGGCTCGGATTGTCCATCACCAAGGTTTTCGTCGAGCGGCTCGGAGGCGAGATCGGCTGCGCAGGCCAGCCGGGCGAAGGCAGCACGTTCTGGATTCGGGTTCCGGTGTCCCTGGATGAGGGAGCCCAACCGTATCACCGACGTGAGCCGCTCACCGCTCGGCGGTTCCTGGTGTTCGACCGCAATCCCACCCGGGCGGCTTACACTCGTGCACTCCTGGAGGGGTGGGGTCTGGGTGTGGACCACGCCGCGGGGCTCGAAGCGTTCCGTTCGCGCTACCTGCAGGGTGAATACGATGCCATTTTGTATTTCCTGAACCGCAGCGACGTGGACACCGATCTGCAGGTGTCCATCGGAGACCTCTCCCGCGCGGCGGTGCCCAAGTACTTCTTCCATGCCGCCGAGCACCATGGAGCCATCGAGGCCCGCAGCGGTTTCCATCACCTGAGCGCCCTGATCTCCCCGCGCCGCCTTCACCGCCTGCTGGGCGAGGCGCGCCGCCCGCCTCAGGGAGAGGGAAGTCCCGCCACTGGGGCGGCAGAGCGCGCCGTCACGGGCCTGAACGGCCTGCGTGTGCTGATCGCCGATGACAACGAGATCAACCGGCACCTGCTGGGGGTCTATGTCTCGCGCAACGACGGCGAGGCGCTGTTCGCTCCCGACGGCCTTGCGGCGCTCGACCAAGCCGATGCCCACCGCCCCGACTTGGCCTTGCTGGATCTCGACATGCCGCGGTTGTCGGGCAGTGAGGCCGCCGGGGAGTTGCGTCGACGATTCCCCGAAATGCGGCTGGTGGCGGTGACCGCCGAGACGCGCGCCGAGCGTCTGGCCGGGTTGCGCGAGCAGGGGTTCGATGCCGTATTGATCAAGCCCGTGACCGAGCGGCGGCTCCTGGACACCGTGGCAGCGCTGTGCCCACCGGGCTCCGGCGAACCCGCGCGCGGCGGCGACTCGGCTCCCGTGGTGGACGTCGACAAGGCCGTGCGCCTGACCGGGGGGAAGCGCGAGCTGGCCGAGGAGCTCTTCGGCATGCTGCTGGCCGACCTGCGGGCCAAGCGGGAACAACTCGTGTTCCGTAACGACGAGGACCGGGAACGCCTGCGCGGTCTGGCCCACCGCATCCAGGGGGGGGCCCGCTATTGCGCGGCCGTGCGCGTCCAGCGGGCCGCGCAGCGCCTCGAGTACGTCGCCGAAGCGGGCGGCGGGGAGGGCGAGATCGAGGCAGCCCTGCAGCGCCTGCGGGACCGCATCGACGAGCTGTTGCAGGCGGAGAATCCATATCGTGCCTGAATCCTTTCCACGGGCCGCGCATTGGAATCGGCGCCGACCGCCTCCATAGTGTATGCACGGGGTTTCAAAACATCGGAGGCAGTGCGTCATGGCCGAGAAGCTCGAGAACACGCAGTGGCAGACCTTTTTCGACCGGGTCTCCAAGGGACTCGGCGCCAGGCAGGTGGAGATCGAGGTGGCTGGATTGGACCTCGGCGACGAGGTCGAGGCCGAGTGGGTGCCGCTCACGGGAATCACCTACGACCCCAAGGACGATGTGCTGACCATCATCACCGACCGGCTCGATCACATGATCCGCAGTCCGCGCGAGATCTATGTGGAGACCTCGGTGGACGGGTTACACAGCCTGGAAGTGATCGACGCCGAGGGCCATCGTCAGATCGCCGTCCTGCGGCCGGATTTGGCCCTGCCGCCGCCGGGTTGAGCCGGCCCGCAGGGTTGCCGGGAGAGCCTTGCAATCCGGGCCGCTCTCAACCGCTCAATAGTCGCTGCAAGAGTCCCAGGTAGACCTGCACCAAGCGGTCCAGCTCGTGGACGCCCACGCATTCATCCACTTGGTGGATGGTGGCGTTGACGGGCCCGAACTCCACCACTTCCGCACCGGTGGGGGCGATGAACCGGCCGTCGGAGGTTCCACCCGCCGTGGAAAGGGCCGGGCGGATGCCGGTGACCGCCTCGACCGCCGCGGTCGTGGCCTCCACCAGGCGGCCCGCCGCAGTGAGGAAGGGCTCGCCGGAGAGGGTCCAGTCCAGTCGGTAGCGCAGGCCGTGGCGGTCGAGCAAGGCGTGGACCCTTTCGCGGATGGCCCGTGGCGTGAGTTCGGTGGAGAAGCGCAGGTTGAACTGCGCCTCGAGCTCGCCGGGGACGACGTTGGAAGCGCCCGTGCCGGCGTGCAGATTGGCGATCTGGAAGCTGGTGGGCGGGAAGAAGTCGTTGCCTTGGTCCCATTCCAGCTCCACGAGCTCGGCCAGGGCCGGAGCGAAGCGGTGTACGGGGTTGTCGGCCAGTTGGGGATAGGCCACGTGTCCCTGCTTGCCGAACACCCGCAGGTGTCCGGTGAGGGAACCGCGCCGGCCATTCTTGATGGTATCGCCGAGGCGCTCGGCGCAGGAGGGTTCGCCCACCAGACACCAGTCGATCCGCTCGCCGCGCCCCTGCAGGCGCTCGACCACTTTCACCGTGCCGTTGAGCGCAGGGCCTTCCTCGTCGGAGGTGAGGAGCAGGGCGATGGAGCCCCGGTGGTCCGGATGGCGTTCCACGAAGCACCGACAGGCCGCCACCATGGCCGCGAGGCTGCCCTTCATGTCGGCGGCGCCGCGTCCGTAGAGCCGCCCGTCCCGGATCACCGGCTCGAAAGGTGGTGTGGTCCATGCCGATTCCGGCCCCGGCGGAACCACGTCCGTGTGCCCGGCGAAGACGAACAGCGGCCCTCCGTCCCCCCGGCGCAGCCAGAGGTTTTCCACCTCGCCGAAGTGCATCCACTCCGGTTTGAAGCCGGCCGGGGCGAGCCACTCGGCGATCAGCCGCTGGCAACCGGCGTCCTCGGGAGTCACCGAGGGTCGGGCGATCAGGGCGCGTGCATAGTCGAGGACGTTCATGGCGAGGGAGGCGAGAGGCGGTGCGGCGAGCCGGCACGCGGGGGAGCCATCAGATGTCCCGCAGCAGTTCGTTGATCCCCACCTTGGATCGGGTGCGCTCGTCCACGCGTTTGACGATCACCGCGCAATAGAGGCTGTATTTGCCGTCCTTGGACGGCAGATTGCCGGAGACCACGACCGAGCCGGCCGGGATACGCCCGTAGCTGATCTCTCCGGTCTGGCGATCGTAGATCCGGGTGCTCTTGCCGATGTAGACGCCCATGGAGATGACCGAGCCGCGTTCCACGATGACGCCCTCGACCACCTCAGAGCGCGCGCCGATGAAGCAGTCGTCCTCGATGATGGTGGGCGCGGCCTGTAGCGGCTCCAGCACGCCGCCGATCCCCACGCCACCCGACAGGTGCACGTTCTTGCCGATCTGGGCGCAGGAGCCCACCGTGGCCCAGGTGTCCACCATGGTGCCTGAGTCCACGTAGGCGCCGATATTGACGTAGGAGGGCATGAGCACCGCCCCGGGGGCCACGTAGGCGCCCTTGCGCACCATGGCCGGAGGCACGATGCGCACGCCGCCTTCTCGCAGCTCGGCGGCGCCGCGCTCGGCGAACTTGCCCGGCACCTTGTCGAAGTAACTGGTATGCCCGCCTTGCAGGTAGACGTTGTCTTCGATGCGGAAGTAGAGCAACACCGCCTTCTTCAGCCATTCATTGACCCGCCAGCCCGACTCGCCGGGCTCGGCCACCCGGGCCCGCCCGGAGTCCAGCAGCTCGATGGCCGCATGCACGGCCTCGCGGGTGGTCGCATCGGCATTCTGGGGTGTGATCTCGGCGCGGCGCTCGAAGGCGGCCTCGATCACTTCACGCAGATCGTCCATCGGTCATGACTCCTTTGAGTTGGGGTTCGTTCACCACGCGGCGTCGGAGCAGGATGGCCCCCGCTCGGTGGAGACCGTCTCGCGCGCCCTGCGTTGGCGATCCGTCTTTCTCTCCATGCTCCGGGTCTCCCATGCGCCGTGGGGAAAGATCACCATCGCTCCACCACCGCGCGGATGCGCTCGGCGGCCTCCACGCAGTCTTCCAACGGGGCCACCAGGGCGATGCGCACATGGCGCTCGCCCGGATTGTGGCCATGAATCGTGCGCGATAGGTAGCGACCCGGCAGCACGGCGACGTTGGCCTCGGCCAGCAGCCGGCGGGTGAAGGTCTCGTCGTCCACCGGCGTGCGCGGCCACAGGTAGAATCCCCCGGCCGGATCGTTGAGCTCCAGCACGGGCGCCAGGATTTGGCGCACCGCGCGGAACTTGTCCCGGTAACGGGCGCGGCTGGCCGTCACGTGGGCCTCGTCCATCCAGGCCGCGCGGCTGGCCGCCTGGGCCGGCGGCGGCATGGCGCAGCCGTGGTAGGTGCGGTAGCGCAGAAAGGCCGCCAGCACCCGGGCGTCACCGGCCACGAAGCCCGAGCGCAGCCCCGGGGCGTTGGAGCGCTTGGAGAGGCTGTGGAACGCCAGCGCCCGGGAAAAATCCGTGTTTCCAGCCCGCCAGGCCACGCCGAGGATGCCCGGCGGGGGATGGGCCTCGTCGGGGTAGATCTCGCTGTAGCACTCGTCCGAGGCGATGACGAAGTCGTGGCGCTCGGCCCGCTCGAGCAGGTCCTGGAGTTCGTCTTCGCCGAGCACCGCGCCGGTGGGATTGTGGGGTGTGCACAGGTACAGGAGCTGGCAGCGCGCCCAGACCGCCTCCGGCACGGTCTCGAAGCGGGGCTTGCCGGTGTTGTCGTCACAGGGGATGTACCAGGGCTCGGCTCCGGCCAACAGCGCCGCTCCCTCGTAGATCTGATAGAAGGGGTTGGGCAGGAGTACCACCGGGCGTGCCCCGCGGTCGATCACCGTTTGGGCGATGGCGAACAGGGCCTCGCGGGTGCCGTTGACCGGGAGCACGTGGCGGGTCGGGTCCAGCGCCCCGGCGGGAATCCCGAACCGCCGGGACAGCCAGGCGGCGATGGCTTCGCGCAGCGGTCCCCCGCCGCGGGTGAGCGGATAGCTCGACAGCGTGTGCAGATGTTCCAGCAGCGCCTCCCCGATGAACCCCGGCGTGGATTCGCGCGGCTCGCCGATGGACAGGGCGATGGGCTCCAGCCCTGGCGGCGGCGAGAGGCCCTCGCGCAGGCGGGCGAGACGTTCGAAGGGATAGGCGTGCAGGCGTTGCAGATCGGGATTCATCGCGTAGCGCAGGTTCCGTGCAGGGGCGGTAGTATAACGGGCTGGTCGGCAAGGCTCGGGAGGTGGTCTCATGAGCATCCGGGTGCTGTGCATCCAGCACGTGAGCGTCGTGGTCTCGGACACGCGGCGGGCGCTCGCCTTCTACCGGGGCGTGCTGGGGATGGAGGTGGATCCACAGCGGCCCGATCTGGGTTATCCGGGCGCGTGGCTGAAGGCTGGCGACGGCCGTCAGGTCCATCTCCTGGAGCTGCCCAATCCGGATCCGGCCGAGGGCCGTCCCCCGCATGTCGGCCGTGACCGCCATATCGCCTTGGGGGTGGCGGACATCGAGGCCGCCGAAGCGGCCTTGCGGGAAGCCGGTGTGGCCTTCACCCGGAGTCGTTCCGGGCGCGCCGCCTTGTTCTGCCGCGATCCCGACGGTAACGGCATCGAGCTGCTGGAGATTCCGCATTGCCCCCACTCAACTCAGGAGGATCCCTCATGAAAGTCGCCTATATTTTCAGCACCCAGGGACATACCGTCTCCTACAAACTCGGCAAGATGATCCTGCCCCAGCTCGAGGCCGGCAGCCACGGCGTGGAGGTGGTGGGCATGTTCTTCTTCGAGGACAACAACTATGTCCTGGTCAAGGGCGATCCCATCGGCGAGCGTCTGGCCGCCGTGGCCCGCGAACAGGGCATTCTGTTGATGGGCTGTGATCAGTGCTGCTACGAACGAGAGATCCACGACAAGCTGGTGGACGGGGCGGTGATCGGCTGTTTCCCCAACCTCTACGCGGCGCTCGCCGAGAACCCGGCCGACCAGGTCATCACGCTGTAGCGGCGCCACAAGGCGGCGAGGCGCTTTTCAGGACCTGGGCCAGATCCGCCAGAGGATGAGCAGGATGCCGGCGAACTGGCTCACCCAGAACAGGAAGCTCCAGCGTAGCCAGCTTGCGTGTCGGTCGGCCAGGTCCACGCGCACACGTTCGATGTCGACCTTGAGGTCGGATCGCACTTGCTCGATCTCGACTTTGAACTCGGCGCGGACTTGTTCGATTTCCTTGGTGAGCTCGGCGCGGACCTGTTCGATTTCCTTGGTGAGGTCGGCGCGGATCCGCTCGATTTCCCTGACGAGCTTGAGTTCGGTTTCTTTGATCTCACCCCGAACCTGCTCGATCTCCTTGACGAGCTTGAGTTCGGTTTCCTTGATCTCCCCCCGAACCTGCTCGATCTCCTTGACCAGGCGGAGTTCGGTCTCGGAGAGGTCGCGCCGGGTGGCTGTGTCGGCGAGATTGGGAAAGCGCTCCTCCAGCGCCTCGAAGGCCTCGGCAAGGATGCGCGCGCGCGCCTTGTCGTCGGTGGCGCTCAGTAGCTTGTCGTAGAGATCGAGTGCGGAAGTGGCCATCCCCGGAATCCTATCACGAGCGAAGGATGCGTTGAGGGTTACAAGGCCCGCCGCCTCCCTCGGGCAAACCGTATAATCGCTCGTTTCCACAGCGACCGCGAGCCGTTTTATGAACGAACACCCGGCCGGTGAGCGCCTGCGCGCCTTGTTGCGCGAGCGGATCGTGTTGCTCGACGGGGCCATGGGTACCATGATCCAGCGCCATGGCCTCTCGGAGGCGGACTATCGCGGCACGCGTTTCGCCGATTGGCCGCGGGACCTCAAGGGCAACAACGACCTGCTGGTGCTCACCCAGCCGCAGGTCATCCGCGGCATCCATGATGACTACCTCGCGGCCGGGGCGGACATCCTCGAGACCAATACCTTCAACGCCAACCGCATCTCCATGGCCGATTACGCCATGGAGGCCCAGGTGCCGGAGATCAATCGCGCTGCGGCCCGCCTGGCGCGGGAAGCGGCCGACGCATGGAGCGCGCGCACCCCACACAAGCCGCGTTTCGTGGCCGGCGTGTTGGGCCCCACCAACCGCACCGCCAGCATCTCGCCCGACGTCAATGATCCGGGGCGGCGCAACGTCACCTTCGCGGAGCTGGCCGATGCCTACGAGGAGGCCGCCGCGGCGCTCATCGAGGGTGGGGTGGACCTGCTGCTCATCGAGACCATCTTCGACACCTTGAACGCCAAGGCGGCCGTGTTCGCCTGCGAGCGCTTGTTCGAGCGCCTGGGCCAGCGATGGCCTGTGATGATCTCGGGCACCATCACCGATGCCTCGGGCCGCACCCTCTCCGGCCAGACGGTGGAGGCCTTCTACAACGCCCTGCGCCATGCCCGGCCTTTGTCCATGGGGCTCAACTGCGCCCTGGGTCCAGACCTGCTGCGTCAGTACGTGGCCGAGATGGCGCGCGTGTGCGAGACCTTCGTCTCGGCCCACCCGAACGCGGGCCTGCCCAACGAGATGGGTGAATACGAGCTGGACGCCGCCGAGATGGCCCGGCAGATCGGGGAGTGGGCGCAGAGCGGGTTCATCAATATCGTGGGCGGCTGCTGCGGCACCACGCCCGAGCACATCGCGGCCGTCGCCGAGGCGGTCGCCGGCCTCCCACCACGGCCGGTCCCCCGCCCCGAGCCGGCCTGCCGGCTGTCGGGCTTGGAGCCACTCAACATCACCGCGGATTCGTTGTTCGTCAATGTGGGCGAGCGGGCCAACGTGACGGGATCGGCGCGCTTCAAGCGCCTGATTCTCAACGGCGAGTTCGACGAAGCCCTGGAGATCTGCCGCAGCCAGGTGGACAACGGCGCGCAGATCGTGGACGTGAACATGGACGAGGCCCTGCTCGACGGCAAGGCGGCCATGACGCGGTTCCTCAACCTCATGGCCGGGGAGCCGGAGATCGCCCGGGTGCCGGTGATGATCGATTCATCCAAGTGGGAGATCCTGGAGGCGGGGTTGCGGTGCATCCAAGGCAAGGGCATCGTCAACTCCATCTCCCTCAAGGAAGGGGAGGAGCGGTTCATCGAACAGGCGCGCCTGGTGCGGCGCTACGGGGCGGCGGCCATCGTCATGGCCTTCGACGAGCAGGGTCAGGCCGACAGTCTCGCGCGTAAGATCGAGATTTGCGAACGTGCCTATCGGATCCTCACCGAACAGGTGGGCTTTCCGGCCGAGGACATCATCTTCGACCCCAACATCTTCGCCGTGGCCACCGGCATCGAGGCGCACAACCACTACGCGGTGGACTTCATCGAGGCCACGCGCTGGATCAAGGGACACCTTCCCCATGCCCTGGTCTCGGGCGGGGTCTCCAACGTCTCCTTCGCCTTTCGCGGCAACAACCCCGTGCGCGAGGCCATTCATGCCGTGTTCCTCTACCACGCCATCGCCGCCGGCATGGACATGGGCATCGTCAACGCAGGGCAGCTGGCCGTCTACGAGGAGATCCCCAAGGAGCTGCGCGAGGCGGTCGAGGACGTGATCCTCGACCGCCGTCCCGACGCCACCGAGCGGTTGCTGGCGCTCGCCCCCAAGTATCAGGGCGACGGCGCGGCGGTGGAGGACAAGCAGGATCTGGAATGGCGTGGCTGGCCGGTGGAGCGGCGCCTGGCCCACGCGCTGGTCAAAGGTGTCACCGAATTCATCGAGGCGGACACGGCCGAGGCGTTGGAGAAGCTGGGGTCCCCCCTGGCGGTCATCGAAGGGCCGCTCATGGAGGGCATGAACGTGGTGGGCGACCTGTTCGGCGCAGGCAAGATGTTCCTGCCCCAGGTGGTCAAGAGCGCACGGGTCATGAAGCGCGCGGTGGCCTGGCTGGAGCCCCACTTGTTGGCCGACCGCCAATCCGGGGCCTTACAGGCCGCCGGAAAGGTGCTCATGGCCACCGTCAAGGGCGATGTGCACGACATCGGCAAGAACATCGTCGGCGTGGTGCTGCAGTGTAATGGCTACGAGGTCACCGATCTGGGAGTCATGGTCCCGGCGGACACCATCCTGAGTCGGGCCCGGGAGGAGGGGGTGGACGTGATCGGCCTTTCGGGACTCATCACACCGTCGCTGGACGAGATGGTGCACGTGGCCTCGGAGATGGAACGGCTGGGGTTCCGCATTCCGTTGCTCATCGGTGGGGCCACCACATCCAAGGCCCACACCGCCATCAAGATCGCGCCGGCCTATTCCCATCCCGTGGTCTACGTGCCCGACGCCTCCCGGGCCGTGGGCGTGGTGGGGGCGCTGCTGGGCGAGGAACGCGAGGACTACGCGCGCCGGATCCGGGAGGAGTACGCGCGGGTGCGCGAGCAGCGGGAACGGGGCGATGCCAAACGCCGGTATGCCCCTCTGGCGCGGGCGCGGGCCAACAAACTGCGCACGGACTGGACCGCCTACACCCCACCGCAGCCGCGGCTCAAGGGGATCCGTGTCTTCGACGACTATCCGCTGGAGGAGCTGCTCGGGCGCATCGACTGGACGCCGTTCTTCATGGCCTGGGAGCTGGCCGGCAAGTATCCGAAGATCCTGGACGACGCCGTGGTGGGCGCCGAGGCGCGCAAGCTGTTCTCTGATGCCGAGGGCATGCTGCACGAGATCATCGAGCAGCGCTGGCTCACCGCGCGCGCGGTGATCGGGTTCTTCCCCGCCAACACCGTGGGCGACGACGACATCGAGCTGTACACGGGCGAGGACCGGGGTGAGGTGCTGGCCACGCTCCATCACCTGCGTCAACAGATCGAGCGGCGCACCGACCAGCCCAACTATTGCCTGGCCGACTACGTGGCTCCGCGCGAGACGGGGGTGGCCGACTGGATCGGGGCCTTTGCCGTCACCGCCGGCATTGGCATCGAGGCACACCTGGCCCGCTTCGAGGCCGAGCACGACGACTACCGGTCCATCCTGCTCAAGGCCCTGGCCGATCGGCTGGCCGAGGCCCTGGCCGAGCGCATGCACGAGCGGGTGCGCAAGGAGTTCTGGGGTTACGCCCCGGACGAAGACCTTTCCAACGAGGAGCTCATCAAGGAGCGCTACCGCGGCATCCGTCCGGCCCCTGGCTATCCCGCCTGCCCGGACCACACGGAGAAGGCCACCCTGTGGCGGCTGTTGGAGCCGGATCGGCGCATTGGGCTCACCCTGACCGAACACTACGCCATGACCCCCACCGCGGCGGTCTCGGGCTGGTACTTCGCCCACCCCCGCGCCCGTTATTTCGGCGTGGGCAAGATCCTCAAGGACCAGGTCGAGGACTATGCTCGGCGCAAGGACATGCCCGTGGCCGAAGTGGAACGCTGGCTGGCGCCGGTGTTGGCGTACACTCCTTGAGTGCGGGTGGGCCCGGCACGCAATGGGGCTGCGTGTAAAGTCCGCAAGGCTTCGGGTGGGAAGGGCCAGGTCTGAGCGGCACTCACCCGGCGTCAATCCTGGTGTGCACCCTGGTCGACCCAGCGGCGCAGGATGTCGGCCTCTTCCGGGGGCATGGGCTTTTTCGTGGTGTGCATGCGCGCGCCCGGGTAGGCTCGGCCCTCGGCCACCATGTTGAGGAGGCTGTGGCGGCTGTCGCCGGGGATGAGGGTGCGTGTGTAGTAGGAACCCCGCAGGAGCCCTTCATAGCTTTCCAGGTCGAGTCCAGTCATCCGGAAGCCGTGCCCGTCCGGCGGGCTGTGGCAGGGCAGACACCGCTGTTGCAGGATCGGGTAGACATCCCAGGTGTAACTGACTGCGGGCTCGTCGCGGCAAGCGGCCAGCATGGCGGCAACCAGCGCGGCGACGGCGAAGGGGGTCGATCCGATCAGGGCGCGGGGCCGCAGGATCAGCCTGCGCATCGTCCCGAGCCTCCGTTCGTGCCCCGGGCAACGGGTTTGTCCGCGGCGATCCGGTTGCGCAGCCGCGCGATGCACTCCATGCGGGCGAAAGTGGTCAGGATGTGTTCTTCCAGTTTGCGCTTCATGACGGCAGGGCCGATCAGCGGCGGTAGGCTGAAACCGGGCGTCATCCGGCCTTCGTAGGTCACCAGGGCCGATCCGTGCCGGTCCATGACTTTCCAGTGGGATTCTCCCGAGCGGAAGTCACTCGAGTCGGGCTCGATCTCGGCGTGCAGTTCTCCCGGTCCCGTTTCGCGCAGGCGTTCCACGCGTGTGAATCCCAGGCAGATGAAGGCGATGCAGTCCTCGACGTGGGTGCGCACGCGGATGCTTCCGTCTTCGGCCGGTGGCAGGATCAGGCTTTCGGTGATGCTCGGATTGAGCCGGTAGACGTGCGCGTAATCGGTCAGCACTCGAAAGACCTCGCTGGCGGGAGCGTCGAGCCGCATCCGTACCCGGACTTCGTACACATCCCCCTTCCGGGTGACGGAGAGTTTCTCCAGTTCTCCTCCGTACGCGGACATCCCCGCAACGAAGGACAGCGCCCCCAACAGCGCGGCGGCGGATCGGCGGGCAGTGGATGGGGCTCCCCTCACCGTGCCTCCCAGACACGGACTATGCGCAGGTCTACGTCGGGCTCGCGCAGGCCCAGCGCGCGGCGTTCGTCCCCCGGCTCGTAGGGCCGCGGTGTGAGAAGATAGACGCCATAGAGGACGTGTTCCCCCTTGGGGCAGTCGGGCAGGGACTGGATGGCGAAGCCCGCGCCCATGGTCTCGTGTGCCCCGTTCCGCTCTCCTGCTGCGGGGTGATGTGGCTGGCAGATGCAGGACCGGGTCTCCACATGGGCGCGCAGCTCCTGGGGCACCGCCAGCACGCTGAGGATGGACACGCGATCGGTGTCCAAGGCGATCCAGTCACTGCCCGAGGTGTCCGGGTGGCGGCCCAGGTAGACATGATGAAAGGGGGGATCGCTGTAGTCGGTGGTGACGGTCATGCGTACACTGCGTACCGGGAAGCGGACCGACATACAGATGGGCACCCGGGCGAAGTGCGGATAGTAGACGTGCTCGCAGGTGACCCCCGGTGTTTTGACCAGCCCCCCGGCCAATTGCAAGTGGGCCTGGTTTTGTTTGATGACCCGGATGGGTCCGGCGATATAGCCCCTGGTCCGGCCCATGATGGCCTCCTCGTCGAAAGAGATACGGTGCAGGGGCGGGGGAAGATGCAGCAGGACCTCGCCTCGGATCTTGATGCGATCCACCAGGGGTTGTCCGATCACCCGCAAGTCCCGGATCAGCGCTACCCGCGTGTCGGAGAACCGGAAGGCGTAGATCGGGGTTCTTACGAGGTTGGCGTCGTCGTCGTACTCGATGTAGCGGGTGGAACTGCGAGGCGGCGGGTCGGTATCGAACGCCGCCACATACGCCCAGCCGTCGGCACCGAAGACCTCGCTGCGTACGTGGAGTTCCACCACGCGCGCATCCCCGAGGCGCTCCGGGGGGTGGTCCAGACGCGGGCCGAGATCCCTGCTCATGAACACCAGCTCGTCGTTGGCGTCGAACAATCGGTGTCCCGGCGGGTCCTGGTCGTCTCCGGCGGCGTGCGGCTGCCGGGAGGTCTCCCACCATCCGTCCTCGGCGCCCGCGAGCTCCGCCGGTGGTTGAATCTCGCCGTCTGCTCCGGCCGGGACGGTGTCCCATACCCAACGGCCATCGCGGTGACGCTGATCCACCTGGAAAGGAATCGGTCCGAGTGTGCCGTCGTGCATCGTGAACACGCGCAGCCCGTCGATGGGGCTGCCCAGTAGTGCCGGGAGTGCCCGTCCGGTGGCGACCACCGGTACGAACGGATGATCGCGAAGCCGAGGAGGCGCCAATCCGGCCATGGCGGTGCTCAGGCATGTGCATCCCGCCAGTGTGATGCCGAGCAACCGCCGAAGGCCCGGTAATGGACGATACGCAAAAGAGGGCAGCGAAAGGCTGAGGCGGGTCAACGGAGATGCGGGCTGGCGGGTCCTGCCCTCGATTGTAAGTGCTGGATCCCCGCCCTGCAGGAGATCAGCCGCTGGCGACGCGCTGTGGATGGATTCGTTCGACCACGAATTTCAGGCACAGCGTGACCTCGTCGCTCACCAAGCGCTTCAGGTGCGTCATGCCGAACTCCGAGCGGCGCACCGTCGTGCGGGCCGCCAGGGCGATCCGGTCACCCGCTGCGCTCTCGCGGCGTTGGGCCTCGACGTCCACCTGGACGTCGAAGGCCACTGGGCGCGTGACCCCGTGCAGGGTGAGGTCGCCGTACAGCCGGGCCCTTCCCGGCTCCACGATCTCGAAGCGCCGGCTGACGAACAGGATCTCCGGAAAGCGTTCGGCATCGAAGAACAGATCATTCTTGGCCAGGGCCTCGATGGCCGCGTTGCCGGTGCGGATACTGTCGGCGCGCACGAGCAGCAGTGCCCGGTTGCCTTCGCTGGATTCCGGTGATAGGGACACTCCCCCTTCGAAGGAGCGGAACTCCCCGTGGATCTGTCCGGCCAGTGCGTGGTCGACGCAGAATTCGACCCGCGAGGCATCCTGTTTCACACGATAGAGATGGCCTTGGGCCGCGGCCTGGAGCATCTGGGCGATGATCTCCGGGTCCACCTTGCCGTCGCGGAAGGCGGAACAGATCTCTCCGCTGGGCGCAGACGTGGCCGAGGCCGCACCGAACAGGGCCAGCACGAGCGACAGGACCAGGCTTTGCAACCACTTCATGCTCATGGTCTGCCTCCTCAATCATATAAGCAAGTACTAATATACAAATAAGTAGACCGTCATACAAGGAACCCGTTCCCGTTTCCCCGGGATCTCCGGCCTCGTTCGGGATCGGCTCCCCGGCGTCTGCGCCGAGAGGTGCCATAGTGACCGGGGCGCCGGATCGAAGGCTGGACGCCGTGGCCGGGCAATGCGGAGCACCCGCGTGGCTGTACAGGACACGCACTCCCTGTAAAATCCCCGCAGTCTTTGATTCAGAGCGGGAGGGACCGAGCGGCGGGTCCGTCCCGCTTTCTGTGTGTGAGGGTGATCGGTGGCATCGGCAATTCTGGTTCTGGCCGACGGCAGTGTCTTCCGCGGTGAATCCATCGGTGCGGCAGGCACGAGCGTGGGCGAGGTGGTGTTCAACACGGCGATGACGGGTTATCAGGAGATCCTGACCGATCCGTCCTACCGGCGCCAGATCGTCACGCTCACCTACCCGCACATCGGCAACACGGGCGTGAATCCCGAGGACGAGGAATCCGGTGGTGTCCAGGTGGCCGGGTTGGTGATCCGCGACCTTTCGGTACGGGTCAGCTCGTGGCGGGCGCGCGAAGCCCTACCGGACTACCTCGAACGCCACGGCACTCCGGCCATCGCGGGTATCGACACCCGGCGGCTGACGCGGATCCTGCGCGAGCGAGGCGCGCAGGCGGGCTGCCTCATGGCCGGCCCGGGGGTTGACGAGGCCGAAGCGTTGGCCGCCGCGCGCGCCTTTCCCGGGTTGGCGGGGATGGACCTGGCGCAGGAGGTGACCACCGTCGAACCCTACGTGTGGGGTGAGGGGACTTGGCGCGGCCCCGGCGAGACGATGACAGCCGACCGCCAGCCCGGGTTCCATGTGGTGGCCTACGACTTCGGGGTCAAGCGCAACATCCTGCGTATCCTCCACGATTTGGGCTGCCGCATCACGGTGGTGCCGGCCCGGACGCCGGCATCGGCGGTGCTGGCCATGGACCCGGACGGCGTGTTCCTGTCCAACGGCCCGGGTGATCCCGAGCCTTGTGACTACGCCATCGCGGCGATCGGCGAGCTGCTGGAGGCGGGGATGCCTTTGTTCGGAATCTGCCTGGGGCATCAGCTCTTGGGGCTCGCCTGCGGGGCCCGCACGGTCAAGATGAAGTTCGGGCACCATGGGGCCAACCACCCGGTACAAGACCTGGAGACCGGCCGGGTGATGATCTCCAGCCAGAATCACGGCTTCGCCGTGGACGAGGGCAGCCTGCCGGGACATCTGAAGGCCACCCACCGCTCGCTGTTCGACGGCTCGTTGCAGGGCATCCGTCACCGGGAACGGCCGGCCTTCGGCTTCCAGGGACACCCCGAGGCCAGCCCTGGTCCGCACGACGTGCGGCCCCTGTTCGAGCGGTTCATCGAGGACATGGCGCGCGTGCGCGCCCGGGCAGATTGAGGCCGCGCCATGCCGAGACGCGAAGACCTCCACAGCATTCTGATCATCGGCGCCGGCCCGATCGTCATTGGCCAGGCCTGTGAGTTCGACTACTCGGGAGCCCAGGCTTGCAAGGCCCTGCGCGAGGAGGGCTATCGGGTCGTGTTGGTCAATTCCAACCCCGCCACCATCATGACCGACCCGGAGATGGCCGACGCCACCTACATCGAACCGGTGACCTGGGAGACGGTGGCGCGCATCATCGAGCGCGAGCGCCCCGATGCCCTGCTGCCCACCATGGGTGGCCAGACCGGGCTCAACTGCGCGTTGGATCTGGTGCGTGAAGGGGTGCTGGAGCGTTTCGGCGTGGAGATGATCGGCGCCAGTCGCCAGTCCATCGACATGGCCGAGGACCGCGAGCGGTTCCGCACGGCCATGGACGAGATCGGCCTGGCCTCGGCCCGCTCGGCCATCGCCCACAGCCTCGAGGAGGCCCTGCAGCAGGTGGCCTACATCGGCTATCCGGTCATCATCCGGCCCTCCTTCACCCTGGGTGGCACCGGCGGCGGGGTGGCCTACAACCGCGAGGAGTTCGAGGAGCTGGTCAAGCGCGGCCTGGATGCCTCGCCCACCACCGAGGTGCTCCTTGAAGAGTCGCTGCTCGGCTGGAAGGAGTTCGAGATGGAGGTGGTGCGCGACCGCAAGGACAACTGCATCATCGTCTGCTCCATCGAGAACCTGGACCCCATGGGCATCCACACCGGGGATTCCATCACGGTGGCGCCCGCGCAGACCCTCACCGACAAGGAGTACCAGGTTCTGCGCGACGCCTCCATCGCGGTGCTGCGCAAGATCGGCGTGGACACCGGCGGCTCCAACGTGCAGTTTGCGGTCAATCCCACCGACGGGCGGCTGGTGGTCATCGAGATGAATCCGCGGGTGTCGCGTTCCTCGGCGCTCGCCTCCAAGGCAACGGGCTTTCCCATCGCCAAGGTGGCCGCCAAGCTGGCCGTGGGCTACACCCTGGACGAGTTGCGCAACGAGATCACCGGCGGGGCCACGCCCGCCTCCTTCGAGCCGGCCATCGACTACGTGGTCACCAAGGTGCCGCGCTTCACCTTCGAGAAGTTTCCCAAGGCCGACCCACGCCTGACCACCCAGATGAAGTCGGTGGGCGAGGCCATGGCCATCGGACGCACCTTCCAGGAGTCTCTGCAGAAGGCCCTGCGTTCCCTGGAGACGGGTGCCGACGGGTTGGATCCGCAAATCACCGAATGGCATGCGCAGAGCGAGGCGCGACTGCGCCGCGAACTCGCCGAGGCCGGGCCGCAGCGGATCTGGTACGTGGGCGACGCGTTCCGGCACGGCCTGTCGCTGGACGAGGTGCAGCGCCTGACCGCCATCGACCCCTGGTTCTTGGCCCAGATCGAGGACCTGATCCGCCACGAACGGGCCATCTCCGGCCGCCGCCTGGACGAGCTGGACCGTGACACGCTCCATGCGCTCAAGCGGGCCGGTTTTTCCGACCGGCGGCTGGCGCAATTGCTGGACACCGACGAGCATGCGGTGCGGGCGCTGCGCAACGCGCTGGGGATCCACCCGGTGTACAAGCGGGTGGACACCTGCGCCGCCGAGTTCGCCACCACCACCGCCTACCTCTATTCCACCTACGAGGAGGAGGACGAGGCCGCCCCCACCGAGCGGGCCAAGATCATGGTGCTGGGCGGAGGGCCCAACCGCATCGGCCAGGGCATCGAGTTCGACTACTGTTGCGTGCACGCCTCGTTGGCCCTGCGCGAGGACGGCTACGAGACCATCATGGTCAACTGCAATCCGGAGACGGTGTCCACCGACTACGACACCTCCGACCGGTTGTATTTCGAGCCACTGACCCTGGAAGACGTGTTGGAGATCGTGCGGGTGGAACGGCCGCACGGGCTGATCGTCCAATACGGGGGCCAAACGCCGCTGAAGCTCGCCCGCGACCTGGAGGCCGCCGGCGCGCCCATCGTGGGCACGAGCCCGGACTCCATCGATCTGGCCGAGGACCGGGAACGTTTCCAGCGCATGCTCCACGAGCTGGGCCTGCGCCAGCCGCCCAACGCCACCGCCCGCACCGAGGACGAGGCCGTGCGCCTGGCCGAGGACATCGGCTTTCCCGTGGTGGTGCGCCCATCCTACGTGCTCGGCGGGCGGGCCATGGAGATCGTCTACGATGTGGACGACCTGCGTCGTTACATGCGCGAGGCGGTGCGGGTGTCCAACGAGGCCCCCGTCCTGTTGGACCGCTTCCTGGACAATGCCGTGGAGGTGGACGTGGATGCCGTCTGTGACGGCGAGCGGGTACTCATCGGCGGCATCATGCAGCACATCGAGCAGGCGGGGGTGCACTCGGGCGACTCGGCCTGCAGCCTGCCGCCCTATTCGTTGCCGCCCGCGGTCCAGGACCGTATGCGCCGTCAGGTGCGCGAGATGGCCCTGGCGCTCGGGGTCAAGGGGCTGATGAACACCCAGTTCGCCGTCCAGGACGACACCGTCTACGTCATCGAGGTCAATCCCCGAGCCTCGCGTACGGTCCCATTCGTCTCCAAGGCCATCGGTGTGCCGCTGGCCAAGGTGGCGGCCCGGGTCATGGTGGGGCGTACGTTGGCCGAGCAGGGCCTGGACGCCGAGCGCATCCCGGGGTACATCTCGGTCAAGGAAGCGGTCTTTCCCTTCAGCAAGTTTCCGGGGGTGGACCCCATTCTTGGGCCGGAGATGAAATCCACGGGGGAGGTGATGGGCGTGGGCCGCGATTTCAGCGAGGCCTACGGCAAGAGTCAGATCGCCTCCGGGCAGCGCCTTCCGAAGGGAGGGACCGCCCTGATCAGCGTGCGTGACCAGGACAAGGCCCAGGCCGTGGAAATCGCCCGCGAGCTGGTTGCCCTGGGCTTCCGTGTGGTGGCCACCCACGGGACCGCCGCCGCCCTGCGCGCCGCAGGGATCGACGTGCAGGGGGTGAACAAGGTTTTGGAGGGCCGCCCGCACGTGGTGGACATGATCAAGAACGGGCAGATTCAATTGATCGTCAACACCACGCAGGGCAAGCAGGCCATCGCCGATTCCTACACCATCCGCCGCGAGGCGCTCAATCGCAAGGTGTGCTACACCACCACCATCGCGGGCGGCAAGGCCCTGGTGCTGGCCATCGCCCGCCAGCCTTTCGAGGCGATCTACCGTTTGCAGGATCTACACGAGGAAGTCGCATCATGAGCAGTAAGGTGCCGTTGACCGTCCGGGGGGCCGAGAAGCTCCGCGAGGAGCTGCAACGGCTCAAGACCGTGGAGCGTCCGCGCATCACCCAGGCCATCGCCGAGGCGCGCGCCCACGGAGACCTCAAGGAGAACGCCGAATACCACGCCGCGCGCGAACAGCAGGCCCTGGTCGAGGCACGCATCCGAGACCTGGAATCCAAGCTCTCCCACGCCCAGATCATCGATGTGACCCAGATCCATGCCAACGGCAAGGTGGTGTTCGGCGCCACGGTGGTGCTCCTGGACCTGGAGACCGACGAGGAGATCACCTATCAGATCGTGGGTGACGACGAGGCCGACATCCAGCAGGGCCTGATCTCGGTGAGTTCGCCCATCGCCCGGGCCCTGATCGGCAAGGAGGAAGGCGACGAGGTCGTCGTCCGGGCCCCCGCAGGCGATCGGGCCTTCGAGATCGTCGAGGTGCGCTACGAGTGAGGGTGGGGGTTCGCAATGCCACGCAGGCCCACGGCGTGCGCGATGGGCGGATGCGGAACCGGCTGGGTGGGGCCTTGAGCGCGGCGCGCCCGGCGGCTCTGTGCGTTTTCCTCGTCTGAGCGGTCTGAGCGCTGGGTGTCGGGTCCTTGCCCGTGCGATGCATCAGGACAGTGATACGCGTGGTTCTTTGGGATGACGGCGATAGAGGGTGAGCACGAAACCCACCCGCTGGACCGGCACGGCGCCGGTGCGGCGGGCCAGTTCGCGGATCAGGCGGTCGCGCGTGGTCCGATCGCAGC
>Ga0256841_1000092_pt1 | contig 96385 bp, 84 predicted proteins | sample 356308metaG_FD_185971 | JGI IMG/M metagenome (GOLD analysis project Ga0256841, IMG submission 185971) | Hydrothermal vent microbial communities from Mid Atlantic Ridge, Atlantic Ocean - 356-308 | ecosystem: Environmental > Aquatic > Marine > Hydrothermal vents | place: Atlantic Ocean: Mid...
TCGCCGAAGCGAAGGCCACATACTCCTCGTCTCTCGATCAGGTGCGGGCCATTTTGGATGAGTTGGTGAACCTGGACATCGATTCCATGGCACCGGTGGAAGCGCTCACCAAGCTCTATGAGTTGAAGAAGAAGGTCGTTGACGGAGAGGCGTGATCGCGCGACCGCGGAGCAGCGATCACCCGAGTTCCCTTAATCAGCAAGAGGCCATCTGGCGTTCTGTCGCTTTCATCTGCTCTCGTCTGTGTTCATCCTCTCGGCGGGGCCTGCGGGATTGTGAGCAACTCCTTCGAAGGAATGTGATGCGAGCCGGCACCTGGCGTGACTCGGGTTTCATCCTTGGCGGATGGCCCCTCAACCGATGCCGAAATGGTCCCGAGCCGAATCCGTGATCGGCGGGATGATTTTTTCTCCTAGCGGTTCGCTCAATTTATCGCTTTGAATTTCTCGTCTCGGCGGGTAATATATAGCACTTTACAAAAACGGTGGAGCCGTTCATGTCACACCAAATACTGTTAACGAGAATCCCTGTGTGGTTCGTTGGGGTAGTCGTTGTATTGGGCGCAGACTGTGCCCCAAAAGCGCCGTCGGAGGCGGATCGTGTGCCGCCACCAATCATCCCGGCCCATACGGCCGCTTCGGGAAAGCTGACGTTCGAGGCCCCGTCAGGATGGATCGCTCAATCGCCACAGACCAGCATGCGGGTGGCTCAGTATGAGCTCCCGCGTGCAGAAGGGGACAGCGAGAATGCCTCGCTGGTCGTCTACTACTTTGGTCAAGGGCAAGGGGGCTCGGTCGAAGCCAATCTGGAACGCTGGATGCATCAGATGGAGCAGCCGGACGGGCGTCCTTCAAAGGAGCGAGCGCGCATCGAGACGATGACGGTCAATGGATTGAACGTGACCCTTCTCGATCTCACCGGCACCTATCGGGCGGAGATCATGCCGGGGCAAGGTGCTCGATATCATAAGCCGGGATTTCGGATGCGGGCGGCGGTGATCGAAACGCCTCGCGGCCCTTACTTTGTGAAACTGGTTGGTCCGGAGAAGACGGTCCATCGCTGGGATGAGGCGTTCATGGCCTTCATCCGATCGATGAGATTCCAGTAACGCGAGCGGATCGCGCGGGGGAGCAGGCTCACGATGAGGCTCAGTGGGCGAGAGCATCGCAGGAATCCGATGCTGTTGGCAGCGTCATCCATTGGTGAGGAAGGGCGACCGGCGACCTCACTGCCGCCAGTGGGTGCGGGATGGAGACCGTCACGATGGGCATTGCCCGCGTGCTTTTTGAGATTCATGAGTTCAGGGGAGGGGCGAGGACTTGCGCCTGGTCGAGGGGGAATCACATGGTCGTTGGTTGGAGGGGACCGTGTGGGAGGGAGGGGAAGCTCTCTCCCCGGGGTCAGCGCGGCCAGGGGATCGAGCGTTGGCCCGGTCGAGAGAGCGAGAGACCTTCGTGGAGGTGAGATGTATGAATTGGAGAGGGAGACAGTGGCAACGGATCATGCGGGTGGGGCTCATACTGAGCTGCCTGACCGTGTTCACCCCCTCAGAGGCCTGGGGACAAGACATATTCGAAATTCAGGTCTATGAATACCTCACGGTTCCCAAAGGGGAGTGGAATTTGGAGACGCACTTCAATTTCATTGCCAGTGGAACCAAAGAGTTCGACGGAACCGTCGCCCCGACAGATAATACGTTCCACCTCACTTTCGAGTTGACTCGGGGAATTACCGATCATTTCGAACTGGCTGGATATCTCATGCTGGCGCAGCGACCGGGAGGAGGATTCGAGTATGCCGGTACGCGCATTCGCCCTCGATTCCGACTGCCGAAGTCCTGGGGATTACCAGTGGATATCAGCGTGAGTACTGAGGTGGGATTTCCTCGACCGCAATATGAAGCCAACTCCGTGACGCTGGAGATTCGCCCGGTCATCGAAAAAACCTTCGAGCGGTGGCGCTTGTCGTTCAATCCCGTGGTCGGGCGCGCGCTCCGAGGGCCAGATTCCGATGAGGGCTTCGATTTCGAGCCGGGCGCCAAAGTCGCCTATTTCGTCAATCCCAAGCTCAACGTCGGTCTGGAGTATTATGGCAGTACTGGATCGATCACCGATCCCTTGCCCGCTGGCGAGCAGCAGCATCTGCTCTTCCCCTCGTTGGATATTTTCCTGTCCGAGAAGACGATGATTAATCTGGGCGTGGGCTTCAGCCTGACCGGTGTGAATGAGAAGCTCATTCCCAAGATGCGGGTGGGGTATCGATTTTAATGGATGACAGCGAAGGTGGTGCCGGTTTTCGTCAGCGAGTTCGATCAGCAATCCTGAGGGTCAGTTCAGAGCGAAAAAGGCCCGCCTTCGCTTGACCCTTGAGAGCGAAGCGGCGAGAATACCGAAGGTCAACGGGGAAGGGAAGGATGACCCTCGGGTCGGCCAGGGAGGTCATGGGGACGATGACAGTACGATCGTCGAAGAAGCGATGTGGGGAACGAGTGACTTTTTGGCTCCCGTCAAGGGGGAGTTTGATATCGCTGATGATCATCGGTCTCATCGTCGCTGCTGGCGATGGTCCGCTGGGCGCTCGTGCTGAGCGCACCGCCTTCTCTCGTTGGTCGGTCGAGACCGAGGAGGGGCCGGCGGCCAGCTTGCCGCCCCTGGTCGTCGTCGCGCTTCGGTATACTGATGGCGGCGATCGGTTTTTCGTAGAGGCAGCCGGCCTGACGCGCGGGATAGTGCGGCATCCGGGGAGCGATCCTCGTCACCGGTATGCCTATCAGGTCATGTCGCGCTCGGGCGAGGTCCTGTGGGAGGGAACATTCGATCTCCCCACCGACCGTTCTCGCGAACGCCGGTGGCGCTCGGCGACGCCCGATGATGTGCTCCACATTCCTGCTGGACACCGGCTCTTGCTTCGAATCCCTTATCGCTCGGAGATCGGGTCGCTTCGATTGCTCAACAGACATCTTCATGATGAGCGGCGCGCCGAGCGAAGAGACGGCGTACCTCATGACGAGCCCGGGGCGATGGGGGCGACAGACGATCGAGGAATCGAACAGGAGCAGATCTTTCCGCTCGATGCGGCCGATCTCGCTCCCATGAGCGAGATCGTTTGGCTCTCCGGTGGAGTGGTGTTTCGCCCGGGTCAGGGCGTTCAGCCCCAACCGCTGGCGTGGACTGCCACGCTGGGTCGGCGGGTGGAGTTCAACTTCCGCGCCAACGGCGATCGCCCGCGCCGAGCGGCACAGAATGAGCCATTCATCGCCATCAATCCGCTGGATCCGGAGAACCTGGTCGTCGGAGCCAACGAGGGCAGTCTGGGAGCAACGCGCGTAGCCTTTTATCGTTCGACCGATGGGGGACGAACCTGGCGGGCCGGTCAGATTCGGCAGCCCCGGGGATTCGTCAGTGGATCGGATCCTGGATTGGCGGTCGATGCCAATGGCTCCTTTTATTACAGTTTCATCGCGTTCACGCCGCGGCGCACTGGAGCGCCCATCAGCGGCGTGTTCGTCGCCCAATCGACCAACGGCGGACGCACCTTTCGGCGCCCGGTGGCCGTCATCGAGCATTTGAATGAATCCGATCCGGATTTCGAGGACAAACCGTTCATCGCCGCCGATGCCAATCCGTTGAGCCCGTTCGTCAATAATCTGTATGTGAGTTGGACGAGCTTCCTCTCTCGAGGAGGCGTGGAGATCAAGTTCGCGCGTTCGACCGATGGTGGGCAATCGTTCGAACCGCCCCTCCGTTTACGACGGGCGGGCAGCCAACAATTCTCTCTGCCCGTCGTCGGTCCGGATGGCGAGGTCTACGTCATCTGGCAACTCGGCTCGACGTTTCGCCTGGCTCGCTCTACCGATGGGGGACAGACGTTCGCCCGCGATCGCCGGGTGGCGAGTTTCATTCCCATTGGCACGATCGATCCAGACACCGGCCGGCGGATGTTGAACGGAGGATTTCGAGTGGCGACCTACCCGGCCATGGCCGCCGATACGAGTCCCGGTCCCCACCGGGGAAACCTGTACGTCGTGTGGTCTGACGGGCGTCATGGAGATGCGGACATCCTTTTCACCCGATCCACCGATGGGGGCGAGACCTGGAGTTTCCCACCAATGCGGATCAATGATGATGAACAGGGAAACGGGCGGGATCAATTCTTCCCCTGGATCAGTGTCGATCCGATGAACGGGACCCTCGTCGTCATGTTCTACGATCGGCGGAATGATCCAGAGAATCTCATTCTGGACGTTTTCGTCACCCGCTCCACCGATGGGGGTGAGACGTTCGAGCCGAACTTCCAAGTCAACACGGAGTCGTTCGATCCAACTGATGACGTCATCTTTCAGGGCTCGTTCATCGGCGATTACAACGGCTTGGTCACCTTCGGCGATCTCGCTTTTCCGGTATGGACCGACACCCGGCGCGGCGAACAGGATATCTTCGGAGCCCGTATCAATTTTGCTCCTTGACGTGGTGAGGAGATCGTGTTGGGCTCTCGGATTTCACCCTCATAGGGAGTGAGCATATGACGTTGAACGTGGCTCTTGGCCATCGGGCTCCCGATTTCGAGGCCGTCGATGATCGCGGTCAACCCGTGCGATTGAGCGATTTCCGCGGTCGGAACGTCGTGCTGTATTTTTATCCCAAAGATCATACTCCGGGGTGTACGATCGAGGCTCGCTCATTCAATGCTCGACTGGAAGAGTTCCATCGGCGGAACACGGTCGTGCTCGGCGTGAGCACGGATGATGTGGCCTCTCACGGACGATTCCGCGATCGCTGTGGTCTCGGATTCCGATTGATTGCCGACCCCAGGAAGGAGATCTGTCGGACGTATGGGGCGCTCGGCGGAGTGATGGGCTTGCTGGGATGGAGTCGACGGGTCACCGTGCTCATCGATAGGGAGGGCGTCGTGCGCGCCATATGGGAGAAGGTGAACCCCCGTCAGCATCCCCAAGAGGTGCTGCAAAAGATCGATGAGTTGGGATTGAATTGACATGACCGAGTCACTTCGAATCGTCTCTTTGCTCTCTGCCGCCACCGAGATGGTGTGCGCGTTGGGGAAGGCCCATCAATTGGTGGGGATTTCCCACGAGTGCGACTATCCACCGGAGATCCTGGATCGACCGGTGGTGACCGAAACCAAAGTCGATCCCCAGCGTCCCAGCGCAGACATCGATCGTCAGGTGAGGCAGTTGGTTCGCGCCGGGTTGAGCGTGTACGGCATTCGAACCGACGTGCTCAAGCGGCTCAACCCGGACGTGATCCTCACTCAGCAGCAATGTGAGGTGTGTGCCGTCTCCTATGATGAGGTTGTCGCTGCCGTGACCTCGCTCCTGGAGAGAGCGCCCACCGTCGTCTCGCTTCAACCGACGCGGTTGGGGGACATTCTGGATGATATTCGGCGCGTTGGCGAGGCCATCGGCGCAGAAGCGGCGGCCGCGCGATTGATCGATCGCTTGCGCCAGCGCATCGCGCGCCTTGAAGGCGCCATCGCGTCAACGAGCGACCGGCCGCGCACGCTGTTTCTCGATTGGATTGATCCGCTGATGGTGGGCGGTCACTGGATTCCGGAGATGGTCCAGTTGGCCGGGGGGAGCGCCGTGTTCGGGCGGCCGGGTCTCCCCGCTCCGTCCGTCGCGTGGGAGGTTATTGTGGAGAGTCAACCGGAGGTCATCGTCATCGCTCCCTGCGGTTTTTCTCTCCAGCGAACCGAACAGGAGGTCGCGTCATTGACCGAGCGACCGGAATGGCCCCAACTTCCGGCGGTGCGAACCGGACGCGTCTATATCGCCGATGGCGTCGCTTACTTCAACCGATCCGGACCGCGTATTGTGGACAGTTTAGAGATGCTCGCCGCCATGATTCATCCCGAGGTCGGCCAGTCGCTGCTCAAGTCCGACGTGCGCGCCAGCTTCACGTCCTTGCTTCTTTGAAAACAGATGTCGCGCCGGTTATCAACTCGCACTCTCTCGCCTTCATTCGTTCGATGCGTCGCTGAGGGCTGGGACGATGCCGGTGAAAGGACGTGGCGCATGATCTCATCTTGCGCCCGTCGTGTTCGTCCTTCGTCTGCCCAAAGCCCGGGGTGATTCCGGCGATATGATCGAGGGATCGGTTTCCACAGAGGATTCGCTCTTGCTACAATAGAAATACCATGAGGCCATAGCGCGGATCGATATCGAGGAGGTGAGTTGATATGTGGACATGGCAATCACGATGGGCTGGATGGTGGGGAATCTTCTTGGTGCTCGCGCTCTCGTTGCCCGGTCCAGTTACCATGGCGCAGGAATCGGAAGCGATCAAGACGATCACGGTGACCGTCCTGCCTCGGAAAGAGGGCGTCAAAGTCCCTCTGTTGACCAAAGGCGATTTCTCCCTCCGGTTGGATGGCCAGCGGCAGGAGATCCTGTCGGTGAAAACGCCTCGGGATAGTGTGCCCTTGTATCTCGCGCTTCTCATTCAGGATGATGTGACGGCCAGGGTGAGTAACGATCTGGATGCCTTGCGCGCCTTCATCCGCCGGCTCCCATCGAACGCTCAGGTGATGGTGGCCTACGCGCGCGCTGGGACGAATGAGATCAGGCAACCTTTCACCACCGATCTGGAGAGAGCGGCCAAGAGCCTTCGCGCCCCCAACAGCACGGAAGCGGCCGCCCCGGGGAGCCCCTATCAAGCGGTCATCGAGTTGTTGAAGAAATTCCCCGATGAATCCGATGTCCGGAAAGTGATGATCTTCGTTTCCGATGGACTCGATCTCTACTATGGACTTCGCGACTCGGACCCCACGCTGAATCTCAATTTGCAGCGGGCCATCAATAAGGCACAGCAGAAGAACGTCGTCATCTACGCCATCTATGCTCCCACCGTCGAACCGATGGCCGGAAACATACTGGCCGTGGGGAACGGCCAGAGTTCGCTGGTTCGACTCTCGGTGGAGACCGGTGGCGAGGCCTTCTTCAGTGGCCGGACGTTCGTCTCCTTTCAACCCTATTTGAGGGAGATCGAGCGGCGATTGGCGCATCAATATCTGATCACCTATCGCGCGACCAGGACGGCGCCGGGATTCCATCGTCTTCGCGTAATGACCGAATTGCCCGATCTCCGCGTTTACGTGAAGGAAGGCGAGCGATGAGAACGAGGATCACGATGATGGGCCAGTGACACCCGTGGCCGAGGGGGCAACGCGGGCGCCAAACACGACGTCGAGGAAATCGGACCGGCGAAGGCTCTCACCCCCGGCGGCGTTCCTCTCGGCTGGTACACGGCGCTTGGCGCCTCGTTGCATTGGAGACGAGATGCGCCGCTCAGCTCTCGGGACAGACGGGGAGCGCTTCCGGTGGCGGAATGCTGCCGCCCCCCCTCTCATCGATGAACAGATTATCCTTCCAGCAATTCTCTTCACCCGTGTTATCCCAAAACAGATTCGCGCCGCCGATATCGGGATCGGCCGTTCCATTGTCCAAGGCGATGTTGCCGATGATCCGGTTGTGATCGGGCCGGTGATCTCGCTCGGGATCGAACCGATCCAGCGATTCGGGCAACCGCATCACGGCAATCCCATAGGGATGATTGGCCAGTACGAGGTTATCGGAGACGGTCACATGGTCGGCGCCGATCACCAGGATGCCTCCCCAGGGAATCGCCCCTTCGGGTGAGTCGGACATCGGTGGATTCTCATGGACGAGATTCCCGGTCACCACGACCCGTTCAGTGTTGACGATCGGCGTCAGATCGAGCGCGATGACGAGAATGCCCACCCGGTTCCTCGCCGCCTCGTTTCCCGCGACGGTGCAATCGATGCTGTTTTCCACCTCAATGCCCTTGAAGTTCTCCTGGACGAAATTATGCACGACGCGGGTATGAGACGATTGACCCACATAGAGACCGGAATCCGTATGACCAATGGCGATGTTGTCTGCGATGAGGCCGTCAGTACAGGCCAGTGGGAATATGCCGTACTCGCCGTTATGCTCGAATCGATTATGCGTCACCGTGTAATGCCGGACTTCGGTGAGTTGGACGCCATTCTGATGGAAGCCGCGAATGAGGAATCCCGTGAGCTGGAAATCGTCCGCTTCGGCGGTGACGGTGATGCCCGTATCGGCATCCAGGCCTTCATTACTCAAAATCGTTCCTCGTTGGGAAGCCCCCATCCCGATGAGCCGAAGCCCGGGTTGGTGAATGACCAGTGACTCGCGGAACTCGCCGGCCTCAACGATGATCGTCGTGCCGGGAGAGGCCCGATTAATAGCCGCTTGCAGCGATTCGTCCGGATGAACGTAAATGACTGTTGAGGAATCATGACTCCAGATCCCGAACAAACTGCTACTGATGAGCGGGAGAAACATGAGCAGGCTTTTCCATCCTTCCAGGAAGTTCACTCGTTTCGTCCTCCTTTATTAATGGAATTCGCTGAACCTGATCGTCGGAGACGGCCCAGGCGGATACAGCATCTCCTCGGGCTGCTTCGGTGGCCCGCATCGCTCGTCGGTGTCGGTCGCTCCGGGTGCGTCGTCGATTCCCTCCTCTGTGGGTGAGCGCGCTCTGAGCGGGATCACTCACTAGATGCCGGACCAATGTGCTCCCATTTGATCCCGCGCATTCCGGCCAGGCGGGGATCGACCATCGTTCAGGGAATGTGCAGCACGGCCGCGCCGGTGATCTCGCTGTGCTTGAGTTTCTGGAGCGCTCGATTGGCCGTCTCCAGAGAGAACGTCTCTACGCGCGTGCGGATAGGAATCTCGTCGGCCAGTCGGAGGAGTTCGCGCACGTCCTCTCGCGTACTGTTGGTGGCGCTCCGAATCGTTCGTTCATAGTAGAGCAAGTCGTACTCCAGCTCAGGAATGGGCGTCATATAAATGCCCGCCAGCGAGAGGGTCCCACCCTTTTCCAATCCGCGGAGGGCTTCTCGCACAATCCATCCGGCGGGAGCAAAGACGATGCCGCTGTGCATCTTCTTTGGTGGCGTCTCCTCGGCGCGCCCGACCCAAGCGGCGCCGAGTTCCCGTGCCAGCTGCTGATGTTCTTCCTGACGGGTGAACACGTAGACGTCGCATCCCCAGTAGCGGGCGATTTGAATCACGATGTGCGCCGAGCCGCCAAAGCCGTAAAGCCCCAGCCGTTCTCCCGGTCGGACTTCGCTCAATCGCAAGGCGCGATATCCGATGACGCCGGCGCAGAGAAGTGGGGCCACTTCCTCATCGGTGAGGCGAGAGGGGAGGTGATAGGCGTAGTCTTCCGGGATGACGATGTACTGCGCATAGCCTCCATCGACGTGAAATCCGGTGAATTGCCCTGATGTGCAGAGGTTTTCCTTGCCTCGTCGACAGAATGTACACTGTCCGCACGTGGAGTAGAGCCAGGGCACGCCGACGCGATCTCCGAGACGGAACTGCGTGACGTCGTCACCGACCTGGTCGATCACGCCTACAATCTGATGTCCGGGGACGACGGGGAGCTTGGGCAACGAGAGGTCTCCTTCAATTTGGTGCAGATCGGTTCGACACACGCCGCAGACGCGGATGCGGAGGCGAATGTGCCGGGGACCAGGCATAGGCGTCGGGAGTTCGACGAGGCTCAGAGGAGCGGCGTCAACCGGCCGGGGCTGCCTCAAGAGCATGGCTTTCATGTGATCACCTCCACGATCAGATCAAAGGACGAGGCATTCGGTCACCGGCGGCGCATCCCGGTCGCGCTCGCTCCATCACCATCACGGGGTGTCGACTCGCCGCACACCGTCCCCCCTATCCACTCTCCTTCGCCTCAGGTCCATTCCCATACCATGGGCTCCTGGCGTTCATTCCTGATCTCCAGCCGCACGCGGTCGTAAGAGAGAGGGAAGTGAGTGGGATGATAGTTGAGCGGTGACGGTCCGTTCATCTGGTCGATGAATCGTCGAAGGAGTCGATCCACGTGACGGCGGGCCGTGACCAGACGGCGTCCCGTGCGACGATGAAAGATGGCGAACAGGAATGGTCCCCTCCGCGTGTAAGCCATTCCGCTCAGCGCCAAGGCCCCTCCATCGGTGCGGACGAGTTGGCCCGTTTTGGCCACTACCGAGCCGGCATAGATGGGGTCGGCGAATCGATCCTCCAGCGTGCCTTCATCCACACCGGCGACGGGGAGAACGTCGTGCAACTGAAAACCGTCCTCCTCGCCCAATGCGATCAACTTTCGCAGGATGCGGACGGTGGCGCGCGGCGAGAGCCGGTTTCGGCCCAATCCGGAGGTGGAACTGAAACGCATCCCCGGGGGCAGAGCATCGACATGGGCTCTGAGGAACTCTTCCAGCGCTCGCGGTCCCCCGAGCTGCGCGCCGATACGCTCGATGTCATTGTTCGAATAGCTATTGAAGCGCTTCAGCGTGCGCAACAACGGATTCGAGTAGTGGATGACGGCGCGCTCCGACGGAGGTGCGGGCGCGGCGGGCCGAACGCGCACCCCTCCTCTGATGATGAGCCCACGAAAGGAGGTCAGCAGGTCCATCAGTTCCTTGGACGACCGTTGCAGTCGCGCCCAAGCCTGTCGGGTGGACCGGCTCCATCGGGCCGGATTCCAGGCGCGTCGCAAGAGCCAACCCTTCTGGATGAGATATCGCTGCCACTGGGATTTGTTCAATGGGAGGCGTCCATCATCCCATCCCATGTGAAACCGCCCGTGAATGATGAGATCGCCGGCGATCCGATCGATGCCCAATCGATTCAGTGCGGCGGCCACCAGCAGGGCGTTCTCGTCGTGAAAGTCAGGATCGCCGCTGGCATAGAGATGCATATCACCGATCAGCGTCCGGGAGGCAAGGGACATCGAGCCGCGGGGAATGAACGTGGTGGCGTAGCGGAAGGAAGGTCCCTTCTCCTGCAAGGCCCAGAGCGATGTAGCCATTTTGGTGACCGAGGCGGGATTGGCGAGCCCATCAGGATATTGCGCGAAGATGAGTGCTCCCTGCCAATCCTCGAAATACCAGAGGAAGCGAGTGGGGGCGGCAAGAACCTCATCCAGAGGGGCGATCCAGGAGGCCACAACGCCGGCGACGACGCTCTTCACGCTCTGTTTCAGAAAGTCCCGTCGCTCGATACCCATCGGTCGCCAGATTCATTCCCGTTGGAGCCTCGCTTCTTGATCGGGTTAGGCTTCGTCCGGAGTCGTTTCCTGGGATTCCGCAGTCGGGGCCACCTCCGGCTCCGCTTCTGTCGGTTTTTCCTTTCTCAACCGGAAGTACTCGCGCTCTTTGACCCGCGCTTTCTTGCCGCGGAGTTGACGGAGATAATAAAGTTTGGCCCGTCGGACGCGGCCCTGTCGGACGACTTCGATGCGGTCGATGAGGGGGGAGTGTAACGGGAAAATGCGCTCCACCCCGATGCCAAAACTCACCTTTCGGACGGTGAACGTCTCTCGAAGCCCACTATGTTTGCGCGCAATGACGATCCCTTCGAAGGCTTGCAATCGCTCTTTGTCACCCTCTTTGATTCGCACGTAGACGCGGACTGTATCTCCCGGAGCGAAATCGGGAATGTCATTGCGCATTTGAATCTTCTCGATATCCTGCAATATTGGATCCATGGGTCACCTCACCACCGATACAAAGTGCCAGACCACGCCACATCCGTCACCACCTGCGCCCATACTCTCCGTCTGGCTTTCATCTTCGTTCAAAACCACTTATTTTACCGATTTCGAGTAGACTTGGGAAGCCCTCCTTATGAAATTTTTGTGGCCGAACTCGGCGATGGGTCTCTCTTCTCAGGGAGGTCTTCGAGCCCGAAGGCTGGAAAGGTTGCTTCACTCATCAGGTGAAGCTGGATACGCCTGTTTCAGATATGAAAAGTAAGGATCAACCAATGTCCTCGAGCGACTACGCCTAACTTATTCGATATCATCCACTTAATCATCTCGGGGGCGAGAATGGGACCGAGCGGCACGTCGTTTGCACTCCGAGATCAACGTTCGAGGAGAGCGAGGCCAGAACGTCTCCGGGGCTGGAGCGAGGCTTATCGGAACGGACGGAGTCGGTGGAGAGAAGGGACGATAGTCGTTCTGGAGAGCGTAGACGGTCAACTGGAGATCAGGAGTCGGACTTGATCCTCTCCAGAGCGCCTTGATAATATAGAGCCGCCCGGTGGTCCTGTTCCATCTCCCGAGTGAAGCGACTCACCAACAGTGAAGGAGGATAATGATATGATGCCGCGACGAACGATGATTGGGGGGCTGGTCTTATCGCTGCTCCTGATACTGAGCCCGGTATTCTCGCAAGGGCCGGTATGGCGCGCCCAGCGAGCGATCGTGGCCGTTCCGCGGGTTCCCGCGATCGCCATCCAGCAGCGGTTACGCCAAACGTTTTATGATTATCGCGTTTTTCAACTCGACTTATCGGAGGTTGCCGAGAGAGCGCGATCCACGGGACATCTCACACTGGATTTCGGGACGCGGGTTTTTGATCTTCTCATCGAGCCCAACGATCTGCGCGCGCCGACGTTTCGGCGCACGTTGACCACTGCGCGTGGCGTGATCGATCAACCGTGGTCACCGGTTGCAACGTTCAAAGGGCAGGTGAGCGGAGACCCGGAGAGCGTTGTTCGGTTGCTCATCCTTCCCAATCTGCTTCAGGGTTACGTGCGAACGGCCGAGGAGTGGATGTTCATCGATCCCCTCGTGAAATACGCTCCGGGGAGCGATGCCACTGAAGTGGTGCTCTTCCGGGACGAAGATGTCCGTCCCGAGGCTCTCGGTCGGTGTGGAGCGGGAGAACTCATTCGTCTGGCTGAGAAATTCATGCCCGGACTTCATGACCAGACCGGGATGCCGACTGCCCAGAGCACCAGTCTTCAGCGGGCTGAAGTGGCCACCGATGCCGATTACGAGTATTTCCAGATCTACGGCAACAATGCCAACGCTCAGATCGAGGGCGTCATTAACGCCGTGGATGGGATCTATCAGAATCAGCTCGGACTCACGCTGGAGATCACCTTCCAGAACGTGTTCACCACGTCGAGCCAGCCCTATACGTCGACCGATCCCAGCACCCTCCTCGATCAGTTTCGGAACTACTGGAATGCCAATCAGCAAAATGTGAATCGCGATCTGGCTCACTTGTTCACCGGGAAGGACATGAACGGAGGCGTCATCGGGATCGCTTACGTCGGCGTGGTGTGCAGCAGTCCCAGTTTCTCATATGGTGTTTCCCAGGACTTCTCGTTGATGACCAAATTGGTGGCTCACGAAATGGGCCATAATTTTAATGCCGTGCATGATCCTCCTTCCATCTGCAACGGATCGGGACCGATCATGTGCGCCGCCATCCAGCCCAACGGACCCGAGGAGTTCTCGACCCAGTCGGTCAATGACATCACGGCCTTTGTCGATGCCCATGGCAATTGTCTGGACGCTGTGGGAGGGGGGCCGGGACCGTCGCCGCCACCGAGCGGGTGTGCCGCCGAGACGGCGATGCAGGAATCATCCCAGCGCGAGTCAGCACTGACCGTATTGCGGCGAATCCGGGATGAGGTCTTGCCGCGCACGGCGCGAGGGCGACAGTATATCCAGTGGTTCAACGAGCACACCGTGGAGGTGAGCATGCTCATGATCGAAGATGAGCGCCTTCGCGACGAGACGCGCTCCCTCATCGAACGGTTGTTGCCGCATTTTCGAGCACTGGCCAATGGACGATCGACGACCCTCACTCAGGCGGAAGTGGCCCGGATTGACGACCTTCTTCTCCAGTTACGCCCACGGGCCAGCTTCCAACTGCGACGAGTGATCGATGCCATTCGGCGTGATCTCCACAATCGGCGAGTGCTCAGATCATTTCGTGTTTCCGTGAGCCGATAGCCGGCTTCTTAATCTGGTGATAGATCGGTCGGCGCGTGTCGTGTCTCGAGTTCGGATGGACATGCGCCGACCGCCACATCATCCCGGCCGTCGGTGAGGTTAAAGCGGGAGGGGAGAGAATCAGGAGAAAGGCCTCGCTCGAACCGACGGCGTGTTCTTGCCCGCCGTGGCCTCACGGTGAGCGCGGAGATGATCGCAACTGGGAGAGCGCGCCGTCTCTCCCCGGCGAATCCAGGAGGCGATGGGGCACCGTCCTGCGTCTCTGGATATCCCGCGCTGAGAGCGGAAGGCCATGAGGTGACAACCCGTGGCCCCAGCCGATTAAATATTTCACCAGGAGGGAATGATGAAAAAGATATTTCGCGTTCGACACCCCGAACCCATCGACGTCGTGGACGCCGAGGACGTGCCGATGACGGCTCCAGAACAGGACGAAATGATCCAGGAGCAGACCGACGTGACCGCCGAACCTGCCTCCAGCCCCGGGCAAGATGGGGATCAACGGTCACCTACGATGGAGGCCGAAGACGCCGAGGCCGCTCAACCGGTGGAACAACCGGTCGCTGAGAAGGGCGCTCAACCGGTTCGCTCCGATCGACCGACGCCGCCATCTGCGTCGCCCGATGAGGATGTGGCTCAAGTATGGGTCAACCAGTATGTGATTCCCGAGATGGAGACCATTCTCGCTGAGATTCACGATCTGGAGGAGTCCATTCGCGAACTGGAGCGCCAGAAGGCCGAATTGGAAAAGAGGGCCAATCAGCGCGCCATATTGCGTAACATGCTGTTGACCGGGAGGGGCCTTCCTCTCAAGCGCGCCGTGCAGTATGTGTTCAGCGAGTTCGGCGTATCCGTCACCTCCGGCCCCAAGGATCGGAGCGACATCGTGCTCACCTATGGAGGACTGGACTTCGTCACTGACGTCGTGGCTTCGGAAGGCCCAATGACCTTGGCCGAAATTCGCCAGCTCAATCATCGGGTGGAAGAGTTCATCGAACAACACGGACGTCAACCCAAAGGCCTCCTCGTCGCCAATCCCTTCGCCCACCTGCCGCTGGCCGAGCGGATGGCCGAAGGGCGGATCGCTTTTCCTGACCAGCTTCGCCTGCTGGCCGAAGAACGATACAAATTTTGCCTGTTGACGACTCCTCAATTGTTCGTCGCCTACTGTAAGTTCAAGGAAGGACAACTCGATGTTGGCGAGTTCATGACCGAGCTGTTTGAAACCCTCTGGGTCTACGGCAACCATCGGGACATCGAGCGATTCAAGGTGACGACGGAGGTCGCCTGAAGAGAGTTCGTTTCTCCCTCCACCTTGGTGGGTGACGCTGGTTGGATGGATTGGGCGTCGCTCGTCGTGACCATCTCTCCTGATCAGCGTCACCTGCGCGCTCCCCGCTCTGTTGGATCGGTCTCGTTGTTGGATCGAGAGCTCCTTACTCCATCGTGACAGAGACGCTGTCGCTCTATTCAAATGCGCATCCCTGCAGTAAAATGGAAGTGGCCAAGGTCATGATGGGGAAGTTACTCGGCGCATTCGCCTTCGCCATGCTCCTCGCCCATGGGAGCGGAGCACAAACCTCCCCTGAAGCCTATCGTGCCCAAATTGGGATTTACTACCGCAATGCGGCCAGTCTCCAACAACTCGGGGACTTCCGGGCGGCCATCCGGGAGTACGAACAGGCGCTGCAGCTGCAACGTCATTGGCATGATCAAAAGGGGGAGAGCCTCACGTTGATGGCCATCGGGGACGTGTATTTGTTCCGTCTCCATCAGCCAGGACATGCATTGGAGTATTACCAGCAGTCGCTGGATCTGAAGCGCCTCATCAAGGATCGGAAAGGGGAGGCCGATGTGCTCAATCAAATGGCCTACGCTCACTACCTCTCCGGTCGATTCGCATTGGCACGGCAACTCTACGAGCAGGTGATGGAGCTGGTTCGGCGAAAGAAGAATCGATATGCTCGGGGGACGGCCCTCAACGGATTGGGGAATTGTGAACTGGCCGAAGGCCGACCTGACAAAGCGCTAGCCTACTATCAAAAAGCCCTGCCGGTGCGGAAAAAGGCCAAGCATCGACAAGGCGTGGCCAACACGATCTACAACATGGGGCGCGCCTCGGTGGCCCTGGGGCGCTTCGATGACGCTTATCGCTATTATCACCGTGCTCTGGAGATGAGACGGACGCTGCTCGACCTGGAGGCGCAAGCGGTGACGCTCATCGCCCTGGGCCGGACGGCGGTGCAGCTTGGCCGATTGCGGGAGGCGCGATCCTGCTATGTTGAAGCGGCCACCCTCGGTCGTCGGATTAAGAACGATCGCGTGGAGATGGCGGGGCTGACCGGCGCCGGTTCGGTGTCGCTGAAATTGGACGAGCCGGAGATGGCGCGCCAGTTTCTCGCCCGAGCCTTACCGCTCTGTCAGAAGCTCTCCCGCCCTCGCATCGAAGAGGCCATCCGCGCTCAACTGGGTGCTGCCTATTACGCCCTGAAGCAATATGACCGGGCCATTGAGGAACATCGACGAGCTCTCCGTCTCGCCCGTCAGTTGAAGGATGCACGGGCTGTGGGAGAACTGCTCTTCAGTCTCGGGCAGATTCATTTCGTCCTCGGACGCCGACCCCAATCGCTCGCTTGTCTCCAACAAGCGACGAAGATCCTCGAGCCCATGGCCTCGCCGCTACTCGCCGATGTCGCCCAACTCCTCGATCGCTTCCAGCGGGAACTCGGTCCAGAGCGATTCCAGCAACTGAAACGAGACGTGGACGCCCATGGTCTCGCCTATCTCTATCAAGCCACCGGAATTCTCGACTGGGAGCCCGAGCGCTGACCGGAGCGCCAAGGCGAGCGAGGAGGGGACGACCCGTCGCTCGGGGACTTAAGGGTGCTTTTCCGGGACCTTGATGATCTCAGCGCCGGAGAACCGATTCAAAGCGATGATGCGGAGTCGCTCGGCAGTGAACAGCGCCTCGTCGATCGTTTCGTTATTGACCGGGAACTCGCGCTTCAATTGTTGAAGCAGATAGAGCTGTTCGCGGACGCGCACATCGAATTCTTTATAGGCATTTCGCCGTTTCTTGCGGTGTTTGGACGGCAGGCCTTCGATGAAGGTGAGGCTGTAGGAGATGATGATCGTATACTGGGCGACCTTCGTGGTCGCCTGCGCGACCTCTTGTTGGGCGATGAGGAGTTGAGCCTGTTGCAGTCGCGTTTCCGCGATGCGGAGGAGCTTGCGCACGCGTTTGACCGGGCCCCGGTGCTTTTCCACCAGTCGCCATTCCTCGGCCGTGAGGAGCGCTCTCACCTGCTCGGTCGTTGCCGACGGATGCGGGCGCTGTTGTCCTCTGTTGAGGGGCGACGAGGCGACCATGGCCCAGATGATGAGAAGCGAAGCTGTGCAGCGTGTACTCCTCATGGGAATGTGAACGTTCCCCTTTCATGGACGAGGCCGCACGTTGCCTCATACGTTCAGAGGGGCGTCACTTTCGTCGTCGTCCTCGCCCTTTCTCTATCGCTCGACGCAGGCCGGGCAGGCGGAATCGAACGTTGTCCATCTCCATCTGATACTGGCGGGCATCGGCGCGTTCGAGGAACTGCTGGTATGCCTGGAGCGCCGATTCGTACTCCATCAGCCTGTCGTAGCAGATGCCCAGGAAGTAATAGGCCACGACCGCTGCGGGTCGATGGGCGGTGATCCATTGAAAATGCTCGGCCGCGTGAGCGAAATCCTGTAACTCGAAGTACGCCGTGGCCAGGTTCGAGTGCACGTAGTAGTTGTCCGGCGCCCGAGCGAGCGCATCCAGGGAGATGGTCACCGCGTCTTGGAATCGTTTCAGTTTGATCAAAGCGGCGCTGAGCCCGATCTGATAGTCCACGTTGTGGCGATCCAGCGCCAGAGCGCGGGCGTAGAGGCGAGCCGCCTGTGCCGGGTCTCGGTCCAGAAGGAGATGGCCGAGATCGGCCAGGATGTGGGCATCATCGGGATACGCCTGGGCGAGCTGCCGAGCTTCCGTCAACGCTTCGTCGGATCGATCGACCGAGACCAGCAGGTCGATGAGCTTCACGCGGAGACGTTTGGTCTGCTCGGCATCGGCTGATGTTGCGATGGCTTTGCGATAAAAGGCGATGGCTTCATCCCATTGGTGCGCGCGCTCGTAGAGGGCGGCCAGTTCCCGCGCCCGGTCGGCCGATGGCTCCTGCTGGTAGAGCATCAGCAGGTCCTCGATCGCACCCTGGATGTTCTGCTCGGTGGCTCGCAGATGACCGCGTCGCTCTCGAGCCAAACGATGATGCGGCTCTAATTCGATGGCTCGGGAGTAGCTCTGCTCGGCCTCGTCGGGCCGATGCAGGTGCTCGTAAACGTATCCCAGCAGAGCATAGAGATCGGCCGCCGTCGCTCCGGCGTCAATCGCCGCCCGCAGGAGTTCGGCGGCTTCTGAAAATGCCCGGCGCGCGATCAGCAGCGTGGCCAGACCCGTCGTCGCACGTCGCAAGTGCGGGTCCAGCTTGAGGGCTTCCCGGTAATGGCGTTCCGCTTTCGTTCGATCGCCCTGCTCGGAGAAGATATCGCCGAGTGCGCTGTGAACGCGGGCGAAGAATGAGCGCACTTGGGGATCATCGGCCGCTTCCCCCGAAGCGAACACTTCGCTCTCCAGTCGGGCGAGTCGGAGTAAATCGTCCCGGGCGGCCTCCCATTGCTTCAGCGCCAATCGCGCCATGCCGCGCTGATAGAGGGCTTCGGGAAAATCCGGGATGAGCTCCAGGGCGGCGTCATAATGCTCGATAGCCTCCTTCAATGCACCACGCTGATGCGCACGTTGACCGGCTTCAAAAGCGGCGATGGCCCGCTCTCGGGCTTTCTCGACAGCCTGCGATGGGGAGAGCGACTCATGCGAGGACGTCGATTTCTCCCGTTGCTCGACGACAGACGCAGTTGGGCCGGTGGACGTCAACAGGTGGAGGGGAACTGGGCCGACGATTCCGGCCACACCGGTCAAGTAAAGCGCCAGGGCCATTGACCCGGTGGCTCGCCACCGCTGCCTCGCGCTCGGTGTCATCCATCTGATGATGTCAACTGTGCGCTCCCTTTCCCGCCTGCTCACCTCGGGGCAATGGTAACACACTTTTCCATCAATTGCATCTTCTGCCCCGGTGGGTTTTGTGTTAGCATTATACTCTCCAAAACGAAGCTGAGGGAGGATCTGATCATTATGCCACTGGAAGCGTTGGGTATGGTCGAGACGCGGGGGTTTGTTGGCGCTGTGGAGGCGGCTGATGCCATGGTCAAGGCGGCCAACGTGCGGCTCATCGGTAAAGAGTACATTGGCGCCGGCTACGTGACGGTGTTTGTGCGTGGAGACGTCGGCGCGGTCAAGGCGGCGACTGATGCCGGGGCTGCCGCCGCGCGCCGGGTCGGCGAACTGGTCAGCGTGCACGTCATCCCTCGCCCGCATATCGAAGTCGAGCGCATTCTCCCCAACGGAGGCGGCGTCATCGAGGGCGAGGCGCGAGAAGTATCCGCTCTGGAGGGCGAAGACAAGCGGGCGTTGACGGGCAGAGAGCGAGCATTGGAAGCCGGCGTTCGGTCAGAAAAGCAAGCGACCAGGAAGAAATAGTCGAGGCGCCCTATCGCCGATGAGGGAACCGGCCAATATTTGGTGACCGGTTATCAATCGGAGTGATGGAAAGGGAAGGCACTGTGCTCACCGATAAAGATCTCCGCTCCATTCAGCAAGCGCGCCACCTCGTCAGCCGAGCGGCCGAAGCGCAGAGAGCGCTGATCGGATTCAGTCAGGAACACATCGATCGCATTACCGCCGCTATGTCTCAAGCGGCGCTCAGAGAGATTCACCGTCTCGGTGAGATGGCTGCGGCGGAGACGGGATTCGGGATTCCCGCCGATAAAGCGGAGAAGAATCGCTTCGCCGCCGTCAATGTCTATCACGCGTTCAAGGATATGAAGACGGTGGGCATCATCCGCGAGACGGAGACGATCATCGAGATGGCCGATCCCCGTGGCGTCGTCGCCGCTATCATTCCATCGACGAATCCCACGTCCACGGCGATCTATAAGATTCTCATCGCGCTCAAAGCACGCAATGCCATTGTCCTCAGCCCCCATCCGGCGGCGGTCAACTGCGTGGCCGAGACGGCGCGTCTCATGCGCGAGGCCGCCGTCGCCGAAGGATTGCCGCCCGAGGCCATCAGCTGGATGACCGAACCCACCATCGAGGGAACGCAGGAATTGATGAAACATCCACAGACGGCGGTGATTCTGGCTACCGGAGGCATGGGACTCGTTCGCGCTGCCTATAGCAGCGGAAAGCCCGCTTTCGGTGTCGGTCCGGGCAATGTCCCCGCTTTCATCGAGCGCACCGCCGATGTGCCCAAGGCGGTCGCCGATATTCTCACCGGGAAGTGCTTCGATAATGGGACGATCTGTTCGTCGGAACAGTCGATCATCGCTGACGCCCCCATCGATGGGCAGGTGCGCGAACTGCTCAAAGCCCAGGGAGCCTACTTCTTGAGCAAGGATGAGATCAAGGCGTTGGAACCGTTGGTCATTCTGCCCACCTGGCGAGTGAATCCTCAAGTGGTCGGTCGCTATGCCACGCACATCGCCGAGATGGCCGGTTTCTCCGTCCCTCCTCATACCCGCGTGCTGGTCGCCGAACTGGAGGGAGTGGGTAAAGAATATCCGCTCTCGTTAGAAAAGCTCTCGCCCATCCTGGCCTATTACACGGTGCCCGATTGGCGGGCCGCCGCCGAATTATGTCAGCAAATCTTGCGGTTGGGCGGCACCGGTCACACCTTGGCCATTCACTCGCGCGATCGCCACGTGATTCGAGAATTCGCTCTCAGGCAGCCAGCTTCCCGCATCGTGGTGAATACGCCGGCGCCTCACGGCTCCATCGGATTCTCGACCGATTTGCCGCCGAGCATGACGCTCGGCTGTGGTTCCTGGGGCGGGAATATCACTTCCGATAACATCTCCCCCTGGCATCTCCTGGATATCAAGCGCGTCGCTTTCGAGACGCGCCCGGTAGTGAGGAAACCCGTCTCTCCGCCTACCGGCGTGGAAATTCCCATCCCCTCCACCCCACCGCCCCCCGAGCGTCCCAGCATCCGTATCGATCGGGCGATGATCGAAGCCCTCGTCGAACAGGTCCTCGCTACGCGGTTAGGAACGGCTCCATCCCCGCCTCCCTCGCCTAACCCGAGTCCCGCCGCTCAACACAACTCGCCTCCATCGAATGCCCCGACTTCGGAATCGGCGCAAAAAAAAACGCCCCCGGCTGAGAACGAGACGCCGCGAGCCGTTGAGTTCGTCTGTGAAGAAGATGTGAAACGGGCGCTGGCGGAAAAGAGGAAGATCTACATCAACAGCCGGACGATCATTACCCCGGCGGCGCGCGATCTGGGCGAAGAGCACGACGTGTTCGCTCAGACGTGAGAGCGGCCGTTTGTGAATTCCCGTTTCAGGAATCGAAGGATGCCGGCGGTGGTAGAGGAGGCGACAATTGGCCGTCTATGAGTTTCCGTTTCAGGAATCATCGATGATGTCCGGGCCAGCGCCTTCGCGAGGGAGCGCATCTTCATGATGCCCGGACGATCGCTCCCCGAAGCCGGGAATGACGGTGGTCATCTCCGACGCAATTCCCATCAGGGGAGGGACAGGGATGCCGGAGTCCATTGACGGTGCTTTTCGTCCGGAGTCGTTCCTCTCTTCAGCACCTCGCTCCCCGGGTCATGAGTTCGCCGCGAGGAATGGACGTCGATGACACGGCGGTGCCCTCTGACAGGGAGCGATGACGAGGCATCGCCTCACAATCGATCCATGTTCGCCGGCGCAGCAGCGCCCTCCCGGTTCACCCGGCCTTCATCTTTTGGGGAGATACTTCTTGGGGAACTTGGCGACCACCGTGTAATAAGGATCGACGGCATTGGCCACGCGCATCACCGTGACCTGAGAGACGAGTTGATAGGCTTCCCATCTGTCGAATCCGTATTCATCGATCAACCACTTGATGAGTTCCACGTAAGCGATCCGCAGAGCGTCGATGAGCGGGCGTCCGCTCCCGGCGACCATGATGAACGTCTCATTCTCGATGCGCGGCCAGGCGATGGTCTTCCCCTTGATGAGATCGAACTGGAAAGTGACGTCCGCCGTCGTCTCCAAGCCGGTGCCAGCGATCTCGCCATCGCCTTGAAGCGCATGGACATCGCCGAAGTAGAAGAGCGCGCCCTCGTGAAACACGGGCAGGTAGACAGTGGCTCCTTCGCGCACATCGGCGGCGTCCATGTTCCCTCCGAAGGGGCCGGGCCAGAGACCGCTCCAGGATTCTTCGCCTGGAGGTGCCGTGGCTACGCGGCCGAGCATGGGCGAGAGCGGGACTTCGATGCGACCGAGGCGGCTTTGAGGAAGTTCCAGCGTGGCGGTATTCTTTTGGCGATCGATCTTCCAGGTGAATCGTCGCGCTGGAATGGGATCGGTGAGCATGGGAGTGAATCGATCGGCGACCAGCGTGCCGAACGTCGGATTGTGCCGGGAGACGGCGACATCCCGGTTGAGTCGAAGTCTGAGGATCTTCACCACCAGCGTATCGCCGGGAGCAGCCCCTTCAATATAAATGGGACCGACCTCACCCGGCCAGGCTCCGCCGGGCCGCTCGTACCACCCGCCCCAGAGCGTCTCCGTTTCGACGATATCCCCGGGCTTGACGCGCAATACGGGTTCTCGCACCGCGAATGTGGGAACACCGGCGGTGGGCGTGAACTTATGGTGCGTTTGTGCCGCTGCTGATGGCATTGCGACGACGACCCCGAGCATCCCCCACAACGCGGTGAGGGCCCATATCCGTTGCCTCTGGCTCATGATCCCTCCTGCGAAAAGATGTCGTTTTCATCCTTCCGGTGTGGCTCGAACGCGCCATGGGCGATTCCCATAGGTGGGTATGACGCAAACGGCGAACTCGCGCGACGAACGTTCATCCGCCGTGGGACTCCATCCCTGAACGAACTCTGAGAGAGAGGCCCTCTCTGGTCTTCAGTATCTCGGCACCGTGGGATCGACCTGCGCCGCCCAGCCGAGGATGCCCCCTCTCAGGTTCTTGATCTTCCGGAATCCCGCTCCTTGCAGGAACTGAACGGCGCGCGCGCTTCGTTGCCCCGATCGGCAGTAGGCGACGATCTCGTCGGCGCTGTTCAGTTCATGGACGCGATGAGGCAGTTGCCCGAGAGGAATCAATGTGGCGCCGGGGAGATGGCAGATCTGCCACTCCTGTGGTTCGCGCACATCGAGCAGCACGATCTCCTCACCGCGATCCAGTCGCTCTTTGAGTTCCACCGGCGTGATCTCCCACAGACGACCCTCTTCGGCTTCGGGTTCCGGTTCGATGCCACAGAATTCTTCGTAGTCGATGAGCTCCGTGATGGTCGGATTCTCGCCGCAGACCGGGCATTCCGGATTCTTGCGCAGCTTCAGTTCGCGGATCTTCATCTTCAGAGCATCGACGAGCAACAAGCGTCCGATCAAGGGCTCGCCTTTCCCCAAAATGAGCTTGATGGTCTCCGTGGCTTGAATCACGCCCACCAGGCCCGGCAAGATCCCCAGGACGCCGCCCTCGGCACAACTGGGCACTAAGCCCGGCGGCGGTGGCTCTGGATAGAGGCAGCGATAGCAGGGACCTTCAGGGGCATAAAACACCGACGCCTGACCTTCGAATCGGAAGATGCTGCCGTACACATTCGGCTTGCCCAGCAGGACGCAGGCATCGTTGACCAGGTAACGGGTTGGGAAGTTGTCGGTGCCATCGACGATGATGTCATAGTCGGCGAACAACTCCAGGGCATTGGCCGAGGTCAGGCGCGTCTCATAGGTCTCGACCTGGATGTGAGGATTGATGGCCAGCAAGCGCTCTTTTGCCGACTCCAGTTTGGGACGACCGACGTCGTGCGTGGAGTGGATGATTTGTCGTTGCAGGTTGCTCTCATCGACGACATCAAAATCGACGAGACCCAGGTGACCGACGCCGGCCGCTGCCAGATACAATCCCAGTGGCGAACCCAAACCGCCCGCTCCGATCATCAAAACGCGAGCCGCCTTCAACTTCTTTTGGCCGTCCATGGCCACTTCCGGCATGATGAGATGGCGACTGTACCGCCGGATCTCCTCGTGACTCAATTCGACCTGTTCGGCCGGTACCTCGATGAGGGCACTTCCACCGGCCACTGAGGGCACGATGCTGATCTCGTCACCGTCTTTGAGCGGGGTTCGACCCTGCTCCAGGTAGCGAATGTCTTCGTCGTTGAGATACACATTGACGAAGCTGCGAAGCCGCCCCTCCTCATTGAAAAGATGCTTCTTCAGTTCGGGAAATTGCGACGTCAACTCGGCTAATGCCTCGTCGATGGTATGGCCTTGGACGGTGACGGCATCGCGATGACCGGCGTATGGTCGCAGCGGTGTGGGAATAAGAACTTTGACGCCCATAGACTCTTTTCCTCCTCTCTCTAAGACTCCAGGATCAACTCTTCCGGATCGAATTGCGAGCGATCATCCCGTAAAATCCAGGAACGCATCTCGGCCGCCCGACCCTCCCGGATCGAGACGATGATGTAGGAATACCAGGGCCAGGCATGCTCCAGATCGTATGAGGATGGGCGGGCGGCGACGTCCGGGTGCGAGTGGTAAAATCCAAGAATATCCAGCCCGCGCTGCCGCGCATAACGATCGCCCTGAACGACTTCATCGGGCGGGATCAAATAGCGATTGCGCGGCGAGTCGAGCCGAGCATTGTCCACGGGTTTGATCTCTTGGACCACTTTCACCCCATCTCGCATCCGCCCCAAAAGGAGCCCGCAACATTCGTAGGGATAGGCCCGCTCTCCATGAGCCTGGATCGCTTGGCGATGTGCTGCGGTCAATCGAATACCCATCTTCGTCCCTCGCTCCGGTTTCGCTCAATGGACTTCCCGGCAGAGTTCGGCTCTTGCCTCATTCGTCCCAGAAACGATCGCTCAAGTATCGATCCCCCCCATCGGGGAAGATGACGACGATGACGCCGGCGGTGAGCTGACGAGCCACGCGAAGCGCTGCGGCCATCGCCGCGCCCGACGAAATGCCCACCAACAATCCCTCTTCGCGAGCCAATCGTCTCACCATCTGATGAGCCTCTTCAGTGCTGATACCCAGATTGGCATCGGCGAGTGTGGGATCGTAAATGCCCGGGACGATGGCCGTGGCCATGTGTTTCAATCCCTCCAGGCCGTGAAAGGGCGAATCCGGCTGTACCGAGATGAGTTGGATTCGAGGATCGAATTCTTTGAGTCGTCGTCCCGTCCCCACGAACGTGCCGCTCGTCCCCAAGCCAGCCACAAAATGAGTGATCCGTCCGCCCGTCTGCTGATAAATCTCCACCGCCGTCGTCTCATAATGCGCTCGCCAGTTCGCCGGGTTGTTATACTGATCGGGGTAAAAATATCGCTCGGGATGTTCTCGATACAGGCGCCTCACCTCCCGGATGGCTCCGTCAGAGCCCTCCAGCGGATCGGTGAGGATCAACTCCGCTCCCAGGGCTTTGAGAATCCGCTTGCGTTCCAGGCTGGCATTTTCCGGCAGGCATAGCTTGACGGCGTACCCCTTGGCCGCGCCGATCATGGCATAGGCGATCCCCGTATTCCCCGAGGTCGCATCGATGATCGTTTTGTCCGGCGTCAACTCGCCCGAGCGTTCGCCCTCCAGGATCATGCTGAGCGCCGCTCGATCCTTGACCGAGCCGCCGGGATTGAACCATTCGGCTTTGGCGTAGATTTCCACCTCGCCGAGCCCTCGCGTGATACGCGAGAGCTTCAGCAGCGGCGTCCGACCGATGCGGTCGAGCACGCTCTCGGGTCGTTGGGTGATCACATCTTCTTTGAGCATCATTCAATGAAAAAACCCACCATCGGCTGTCGCCGGATAGTGGGTTTCGCCGCCTCCTTACTGAAGCCCGCCCAACTACGCTCCATCCCGAGCCTTCGGCCCCACTACCGGCGGATCAGCGCCAGCACGACATCGACACCGCGTCACGCCGACGCCCCTACACGTACACATACACTCCTGATTGATGGGCCGGCAGTGGTTCACCGTCCTCTGCAACATCTCTCGCCTCACCCGTCGATTAATCTGACTCATTAGTAAGGTTACAATCTTACCGAGACGAACGGGTCTTGTCAACGGGGAGGCCGCTTTCGTTGAGATCTCTCCTGACCGCCAAGGTGGCCGGCAAAGTATCTGGCGTCCTGGGCGTTCCCCGGGATGTCGCTCGATCCACGCCTTCACCGTTCGGAAATGGGAGTGGAGGGCGGCCGGGCGCGGGTTAGGCATTCGCTTTGACCGATGTCGCTCAGGAGATCCAGAGGAGCTTATCCTGTTTGACGATCCAGCGGCCGTGTTGGCGCACGACGCGATAGAGATTGCCCGAGGCGCTGGTTCCCGCTTCGTAATACCCGCCCTCAACTTCGACCTCATCGTCGCTCACCCAGCGGATGGTGGTGATCCAGAAGATGAGCCCCTTTTCGCCGGTCGCTTTGTCGGTCACGCCCTGGTGGGGGGAGACCTCGCATTGGGAGACCTTTTTCACCGGCGGGATGTGATCCCGGAACCGTTTCATGAACCCGTCGGGAGGATCTCGATAGGCTCCCGGCCGACCGAATGAGAGGCAGTACACATCCGCTTGTTGCTGTAAGCCGGAGTGATTGTGTTGGAATTGGTAGCGAAAGACGGCTTCTCTGATGTCATTTTCTGCATCGGACCGAGAGATCCGGGTGGCCGTCGAGTTTTGACAACCGGCCGGAGTGAACATCCACAACGTGCAGAGGATCAGGATCATCTTCATAAACCTCCTCGCGGGAGAGCATTGATCATCGCCGTCCTTCCGGTCGGGCGTGACGTCCTGCCGCCTTGGAGAGCCGGTTCATGATGGCTCGACCCAATCCCACTTCGGGCACCGGTTCAGCGACGATCAAGTCCAAGCCGGCTTTATCCAAACGATGGAGGCAGGAGAAGAATCTGGCCGCCGCTTCCCGGAGATCTCCTTTTTCGGAGAGCACCTCCACCAGAGTGAAGGGCCCGGTTCGATCCGGTCTCCTGAAAGCGAGGAGCCCGATTTTCTTACCGGTCTCGACGGGCCACTCGTTTGCCGTGAGAATATGAATCGGCGTTCGCGGAGCGTAGTGGTGGGGGAGTTGTCCCGGAGATTGCGGCTCGTCGACGTCACCGGTGACCATGCGGACCTCCCCGATGGCGCGTTCGATCTCCTCGACCGGCAATCCTCCCGGCCTCAGCACGGTGGCCTCCGGCTGCGTCACATCGAGGACCGTCGATTCCACGCCGATGGGACAGGGGCCGCCATCGAGGATGAGATCGACCTTGTCGCCCAGATACTCGGCCACGTGTTCGGCGCTGGTGGGGCTGAGATACCCGAAGGGATTGGCGCTGGGAGCGGCGATGGGCGTGCGCGATTGTTCGATGAGCATCAAGGCGACGGGATGAGCGGGCATGCGGACGGCGACCGTCGGCAAGCCCGCCGTGACGATATCGGGTACGACGTCTCTCTTGGGCAAAACGAGCGTCAGCGGCCCGGGCCAGAATCGGTCGATGAGTGTTTGCGCGCGATCGCTCACCGCGGTGCACAATGCATCCACCATCTTTTTCTCGGCGACGTGCACGATGAGAGGGTCGAATTGCGGCCGATCTTTCACTTCAAAAATGCGGGCCACCGCCAGAGCATTGAAGGCGTCGGCGCCGAGACCGTATACCGTCTCGGTAGGGAAGGCCACCAGTCCACCCGAACGAATGATCTCCGCACCGCGGGCGATGGCTTCGCTTGTGGCTGTGACCAGATTCATGATGCGTCGGATACCGGTCCTCACCTATGGGCGTTACGTCGTGCTCATCCCTCCGGTGGGCGGCGCTCATACCCGTCGAGTGATTCGCCCATCAGGCGCTCTCCTGCTGGCGTTGCACCTCGCGATCGTCGCGATCGATCTCCTCACGCTTTTGGGCCTGGTAGCTTCTGATCCGTTGATCGAGCGCCCGATCGGAGAGGGCGAGAATCTTGGCTGCCGCCAATGCGGCCTGTTCTGGCTCGAGGACGACCAGTGGAGCGACCCCCGAAGGCATTCTCAAGTTCGAGAAGATATCGGCGCCACCGAACTTATTGCTGTAGGGAGGACAAGCCAGGACCGGCTTGCTCGTCTGCGCATCGACGAATCCGCTCAAGGCATTACTTCGACCAGCCGCCGTGATGAAGACGACATCCGCTCGATCATACTCTTTGACGATCTCCAGAACCTTGAGCGGCGACTTGTGGGCCGACGCCACTCTCAACACGTGCTCGACGCCCAGGCGATCGAGCGCGCGTGAAATCTTTTGACAGTGTTCCAGGTCGCTCTTCGAACCCATGATGATCACGACTGTTGCCATGCTGTCCTCTCCGACATCGACGGCGAATCCCGGCATCGAGATCGCCTGAGAACATCAAAGTCTCGACCCTGACCGAGGGCGCTTCGAGGCGCTGTGGCCGGGATGGCGTGATGAGAGGGTGGTTCCTCAATCGCCCATCGTTCCCGACGCTCCTGTGGCTTCGGCGGCCAGCGTCGCCCTCAGATGGAAAAAGTATCGCGCCGTCATGATCACCACGCCCACCGCCAGAAAGAGGAGCAGAGCATCGGTGAAAGAGAGCACCCAGTTTCGCCCGGTGAGGTTGCGCCACAGAAGGCTGCTCAGCGACGTCACCGTCGTGACGACCATGAATCCCGCCGGGAGAGCAGCGAACCAGGCCTTGCGCGCCTTCTGGACCAACCACGCCGTGACGGCGATGAGCGCGAGCGCGGCCATCAACTGATTGGCCGAACCGAACACGGGCCAGATCGCTTGATAGCCGTTAGTGAAACTCAAGAAGGCGATCAGGCCAATGACCAGGCCGGTGTTGAAGAATCGATTTCTCAACCAGGCTGGTCCACCTGGCAACAGCGCTGCCCACAACTCTTCGAACAGATAGCGCGTCAACCGCACGATGGTATCCACAGTGGTGAGCAAGAATCCTCCCAGCATGAGGATGCCAAAGATCGTGCCATAGACGGTAGGAAGACCCACGTGATCGAGCGTCTTGCCGACGCCCAGCGCGAAGGCCAGGGGGGCGTTCCCTTCCTCCCACACGATGGTCTTGTACTGGCTGAATCCCAGGCCGCCGACGATGACCAGCGTGACGCAAATGCCGAGCAGCGCTTCCATCAACATACCGCCGTAGCCGATGAGCGGCGCGTGCTTTTCCGAGGCGATCTGCTTGGACGTCGTCCCACTGGCAATGAGCGAATGGGCGCCCGAGCAGGCACCGCAGGCGATGGTGATGAACAGGAAAGGCCACACCCATCCCAAAGCGCCGATGCTCTCAGCATTCACATAGAAGGCGGGAGCGTCAATGTGCACCCCTTTCAATCCGCTGCCGATGATCCCCAGCACCATGGCCAGCAGACCGAGATAGAGAAGATGCACGTTGACGAAATCGCGCGGCTGCAGGATGATCCACACCGGCACCCATGAGGCGAAGAAGGCGTAAACGCAAACGATGCCCATCCAGGCGTTGGCGCTCAGCGAGAGGGGATAGGCGAACCCCAAAGCCACCGATCCACCGCACAATCCCAGGGCGAGCAGGCTCATCATCCAGACTTTCAGGTTGCGCTTGTAGAGCAAATAGCCGAACAGCGGAGCCAGTAACGTCACCAGGACCACCGACGTGGCCGCTACGCCGCCAATATGAACGTGAAGTCGCTCGTCTTTGACCACCGTCTTGAGGATCGTCTGCTCGGGAGACAACCCCAATTCCTTCAGCGGGTACGTCGAGGTCAGCGCTTGAGCAGCCATGAGGTCCAAGAAGGCGGCCGAGACGAGCAGACAGAGCAGGATGGCGAACGAGACGAAGAAAATGAACCCCGTCTTCCCCAGCGTTCGCCGCGCCACTTCGGCGATGGAGCGGCCTCCCTCGCGGACGCTCACAAACAGAGCCATGAAATCGTGAACGGCACCGATGAAGATGACGCCCAGAATGATCCATAACCAGGTCGGCACGTATCCATAAAACACGGCCAGCGTCGGCCCCACGATGGGACCGGCGGCGGCGATCGATGCGAAGTGATGTCCGAACAGGACCGGGGCTTTCGCCGGAACGTAATCGACGCCATCGTTGATTCTCATCGCTGGCGTTGGCCGTGCGGGATCGACGCCGGCCAGCTTGGCGACATACCGGCCATAAAATCGGTATCCTCCCAGGAGCGCTAAGACTGAGAGTGCCATGAGCCATCCGATGTTCATAAGACCCACCTCATCTCGCCATCAATGTTGACAGACAATGATAAATCCAGCCCACGAGATGCACAACTGCGACCGGGCGGCGCCTTCTCCTGACGCGATGGGGAGATTCCGGGCCGATGGCCACATCGAGCGACAGCTCAGAACTCCCGCTTCAGAATCGTCTTTTCGATGGAAATCTTGCCCGATCCTAAAAGCATGAGCGCCAGGGCTCCCACCAGCAAGGACAGGGGGAACTCATATCCACCACGCCCGGTGAGCCCATGCGGGAGGTGAACCTTCAAGATGGCTACGGCCATATCGATGAAGATCAGCGCGGCGGCATAGCGCGTGAACAGGCCGATGAGAATCAACACGCCGCCGAAAAACTCCACGACAGCGAGCACGACGGCGAAGAAGCCGGGCCAGGGGAAACCCAGACCAGTCAGCATCTTCTCGACATTATCGAGCCCCCCGAAGAGCTTCGGCTGACCATGGGCGATGAAAATCAGTCCGATGACCAGCCGGAGAAAGACCGGAGCCCAGTCGCTGTATCTGCTCAGATGCTTCAACATCGTCAGTTGCCTCCCTTGGAGTTCGGGCCGTTTCGGCCACCTCCACCGTAGCGGTTTTCGAGCGCGCTGTCAATGGGATTTTGAGCGACCCGAAGTCGACTGGGTGAAGCGGAGCACGATGGTCTTCCGCGCGTACTCGTCAGATGGGGTGCCGGTGAAGCGCACGCGGAGATGGAGGCGATGGCCGTCGCGGGCGATGATCTCGGCACCGACCACTTCGCGGAGCGAACGCGGCGTGGAGACCATCAGGTGATACGTGGCGCCCATTCGTCCTTCCACCACGACCCCCATCGTTGATGGTTCCCAGCTCGTGCGCAGAATCTTCAATCGTCGCGTCCGTTCGCCCAGTTGAGCTGGGGTGAATGGAACGATGAGTTCCGTGCCCGGCGCAAACTCGATGTCAATGTGGGTTGTTTGGACGAACTGGACGCGCAGGCGTCCGATTTGATCTTCCCGCCCCCGATCGATCTCCAGGGGCACCGGACGGCCATTGACGCGGGCTCCTTTCACTCGGGCATCGAGGGGGAAAGAAGGGCGAAAGTCGAGCGTGAGAGGAATGCGGTCTCCCCGCCGGGTGACGTCTAATGTCACGTGATGAGAGCGCCGCCGCCACTGGAGATCCAGCCGAGCCTCGCCGAGACGAAGGTTCCGCACGACGACCTCATCCCAATCGGCGGGCCATTGCGGGGCGAAGACGAGCCGTCGGTCCGGGGCATTCCACTCTACCCCCAATAGTCCGCGGATCACAGGCGCGATGATCATCGCCGAGGACCACACCTGATCGAAGCTGCTGAAATCGAACGAACGATACCGGTCCCCGGAGAGCAACTCGGTGTGGGCCCCCAGCGCCTCGTCGTAGGTGAGCTGAGCATTCGACATGAGCAGCTCGTATCCGGCCAGCGGGCGCCGATAACGGTAGCAGGCCATAGCCGCCCAGCCGGTGAACAGCGGCCAGACGCTCCCATGGTGATAGCTGAGGGGATCATAGAGAGCGCTTCGGTTACTCAACAGGCGCGCTCCCCAGTCGGTGGCCAGGGCAGCAGAAGCGATGTGCTCCAGCATACGTGCGGCCCGCTGCTGGTCAAGCCATCCCCACCACATGGGTACGGCGGGCATGATGGTGACTTCTGAGATCATGGATTCCTTGGCGAGCGCGATCGTCTGGCCACCATTGAAGTTCGGGCCTTTCTGGCGTCGCCCGAAGGCATAGAATCCCCCATCCTCGTTCCAGAACAGGTGCTCGACGACGTCTCGGGCGCGCTCAGCCCGCCGACGACAGGTGATCGCCAGTTGCCTCTCTCCCATGGCTTCGGCCAGACGCGCCATGGCTCGACCCGCTTGCATCCAGAGGCCTTGGAGGTAGATCTCTTCGTGAACGGGCAGCAGCCGCCCTCCTTCCACCCAGCCGTGACCCACGGCCGTGTTCTCGATCAATCCATTGCCATCGCTATCGGTCGAGGCGATGAACTGATACGCTCTCCGGGCCGAAGGCCACATCTCCTTCAGGAATTCCAGATCGCCGCTCGCCCGGTAATACTCGTCGAGTGCGATGAGGTAGAGCGGAGTGGCATCGGCGGCCGCATAATAATAAGGAAAGGCCCCGGCCCAGTCGACGAAGCGGGCTGCTTGCGACAACTCGTGCATGATCTTCCCATCGGCGCGCTGGTGGGTCTTGAGGAACCGGAGCACCGTGCGAGCGAGATCCCAATCACCATAACTGGTGATGGCCAGCGTCGTCCACAGGGCGTCGCGGCCAAAAAACCAGGCGAAGCCCGGACGCAGCGTCTCGCCCGAATGGCGAAATCCGGCCACCAATCCCGCGCCGAGGAAGGGATTCTCGACATAGCCCTTATCAACGCGGACCTTAGCCCATTCGAACGCGCGATCGAGCCGGTCATCGCCCGTGGTGATCTGTACCGTCTCTTCCCTCAACCGGCGATAGTGGGCCAGCGTCGCCTGATACGCCTGGGACAGGGAAGCGCGGAGCTCCGCATATGTGCGGCGGGCCGCGTCCAGGCCGCCGGTCGGGGCCCCGACGATGAGGATGGGGACGAACTCGTCCCGCCGGGCGATCGCTGAGACGTCCAAAGTGAACCGCGCCCGGCGCGATTGACCTCCCTGCTCATCGGTGAGGGCGACCGCATCGGCTTGGGGAATGCCGATGAGGGCCGCAAACTGTTCCTCGGCATCGGTGAGCAGAAAAGAGGAGGTGCGGGCGTCGAACCTCATGCGGCTCGGTGCCGTCTCAGCCGGCCACATCAACTTCAGCTCGCGGCGGAATGAACCGATCAGTCGCAGCGGTTGCTGCGTGTCCACATCCAGGAGAATGACCACCGCCGGTCGGTCCAGAGGAGCGAACATGATCTCTCGCACAGTGAACGCCGCGTGCGAGAAGGTTAAGATCGTGCATTCGGGTCTCACTGTGACGGTCGTCACAAGCTTTCGGGCTGGGATGCGCTGCCGCTCCCGGCCATCGCCGCCGAGTTCGAAGGTCCATTGAAAATCGCTGAGGATCTTGAGCGGATACACCCACACCTCGCCAGTGCCGTCCTCCCGGCCGAGGAACGCGGCCCGCCGACCGATCACGTCCAGCGGCGCGAACGGCTGCGCCGGGCGGCTCAATTGAAGCCCGCCGCTCTCGAGGGGAAACCGCTTGACGCCTCGAGGCGATGAAGCGAGTACCTCCGCTGTGAATCCTGTCATGCCTGCCAACGTCAAAAATATCAGGAAGCATCGCGCTCGGTCCATGAATCCCACCTCATCCTGTGCTCAGACCTCCGTCACGAACAGAACCGTTTGACTTTTCAAAGGGTTAGCAACGAGGGAGGATCATATCACAGGTCGATTCGGAGGTCAAAGTGCCCCTCAGCTCCCCTCTCTCCGTCAGCCAGATCCGGGGGCGTGGGACCCGATGAGCTTGGACCTGAAGAGAGGGTGGGGAGTCATCGGTTATCATTCTAAGGGTAGCATAATCAACAACTTATTCTCATGCCCCGGAGACGACCCGAATCTCCCCCGGACCTTCCCGCTCTTTACAATGGGGTCGCAATGTGCTATTTTTGTTGTGTTAATTAAGGAGCGAACGAAGCTGACGGAGAGAGAGTTTGTGGGGTTAAGCAAAGAGCTAAAGCAGCAAGTGATCGATCAGTACAAATTACATGAGACAGACACCGGTTCACCAGAGGTTCAGATTGCCCTGTTGACCTATCGCATTGCTCAGTTGACTGAGCATTTCAAGACGCACAAGAAAGACAACCATTCTCGGCGCGGGTTATTGAAACTGGTCAGCCAGCGCCGACGGCTGTTGGATTACCTGAAGCGTCGCGATAGCGTACGGTATTACCAGTTGATCAGCCGGTTAGGATTGAGAAAATAGCTCGCGGAGCAATATCAACCCGGAGCGACGGTGGAGAGCGGTTCCGGGGACAAACGAGCGTGAGTGGGCAGGTGAGCCCAGCAGACTCGTCCGCAGGAGGCGGACCTCTTTTGAAAAATCGAGTGACTTGGGGAGCCACGACCGCCGCCAGAGGGTGTCGTGGCTTTCTTGTTATGACGCATGGAGGACATGAAGATGTATGTGAAAGAATCAATTGAAGTTGGTGGACATCCGCTGACCCTGGAGTTGGGGAAAGTCGCCAAACAGGCGGATGGCGCCGTCATCGTGCGCTATGGGGATACGATGGTTCTGGTGACGGCGGTAGCGGCCAAGGAACCGCGCGAGGGCATTGACTTTTTCCCCTTGACGGTCGATTACCGGGAGAATAACTACGCGGCGGGGCGCATTCCGGGTAATTATTTCCGACGCGAAGGCCGACCGACGGAGAAGGAAGTCTTGACCAGTCGGCTCATTGATCGGCCGTTGCGCCCCTTGTTCCCCGAAGGATTCCAGTGTGAGACGCAGATCATCGCCAATGTGATTTCGGCCGATACGGAGTACGATCCCGATATCCTGGGCATTACGGGAGCTTCGGTGGCGCTGTATCTCTCCGATATTCCGTTCTACACGCCAGTTGGCGGCGTTCGCGTGGGCCTCATCGATGGGCGATACATCGTCAATCCCACCTACGAGCAGATTCGGCAATCGCAGTTGAACCTGACCGTCGCTGGGACGGAAGAGGCTATCGTGATGGTGGAAGCGGGGGCCAAGGAGGTTCCCGAACGGGTGATCATCGAAGCCATGGTCGTGGCTCATCAGGAGATCAAGCGGCTGTGTGCCTGGCAGAAAGAGCTGGGCGAGCGGTTGCCGATCGCCAAGCGAGCGGTTGAGGCTCCCGTATTGGATGACGACCTGGTCCAGCACATCGAGCGCGCTTATGGCGATCGGCTTCGTGAAGCGCTCGATGTTCGAGATAAAACCAAGCGCCAGAGTTCCGAGGCGATCCGTCTGCTGAAGCAGGAAGTCGTGGAGTCGTATCCCGAGGAAGAACCGGAAAAGCGTCTGATGGCTGCCCGCGCCTTCGATCACTTGAAGGAGCGCTACTTCCGCGAGGACGTGTTGAATCACCGACGACGGCCCGACGGACGGCGGTTCACCGAGATTCGACCCGTCACCTGCGAGGTGGGATTGTTACCGCGCGTCCATGGGAGCGCATTGTTCACTCGTGGTGAGACGCAGGCCCTGGTGACCACGACCTTAGGAACCTCCGAGGACATCCAGTATCTGGACGACCTGGAGATGGGCGAGATCCGGCGGCGATTCATGCTGAACTACAACTTCCCGCCATTCTCGGTCGGTGAGGTCTCCCGCCTGGGAGCGCCGGGGCGCCGCGAGATCGGGCATGGGGCGTTGGCGCGCCGCGCGTTGGAGCCCATGTTGCCCTCGGAAGACGTCTGGCCATATATCATCCGCGTGGTGTCTGATATCACCGAATCGAACGGATCATCGTCGATGGCCACCGTCTGTGGAGGGAGCCTCTCGTTGATGGACGCCGGCGTTCCCATCAAAGCCCATGTCGGTGGCATCGCCATGGGATTGGTCAAGGAGGGCAACAAATACGCCATCCTCACCGATATTGCCGGCGCCGAGGATCACTATGGCGATATGGACTTCAAAGTGGCGGGAACGCGGGAAGGCATCACGGCGCTGCAGATGGATATCAAGATCAGCGGCATCACGGCGCAGATTCTCGCCGAGGCTCTGGAGCAGGCCCGAGCGGCGCGACTGGAGATCATCCAGAAGATGGAAGAGACGATCGCCCAGCCGCGGCCCGACATCAGCCCCTATGCGCCGCGCATCTTCACCGTTCACATTCCCGTCGAGAAGATCCGCGACGTCATCGGTCCTGGTGGAAAGGTCATTCGCAACATCGTCGATCAAACGGGTTGCAAGATTGACGTTCACGACGACGGGACGATTCATGTGGCGTCCACCAGCAAAGACTCGGCCGATCGCGCCATCCAGATGATCAAGGACCTCACTGCCGAGGTGGAAGTTGGAAAAGTCTACACGGGACGGGTTTCCCGGCTGACCGATTTCGGGGCCTTCGTGGAAGTCCTCCCGGGAACGGAAGCGCTGTTGCATATTTCTGAGGTCGCCGATCATCGCATTCGCGATATCCGTGACTACCTGGAAGAAGGGCAGGAGATTCAGGTCAAGTGCATTTCTAATGATGGACAGGGTCGCATCCGGCTCAGCCGGCGCGCCCTGCTCAAGGATGAACAAGAGCGGTCCTCGGGCAGCGGCCGTCGCCGTCGCGGGAGCCCGCGACCCCGTTCTCCTCGCCGCACCGGCGGACGACGATGAGAGAGTGTGGCCGGGCGCGCGCCGACCGTCGGTGAGGGCCCTCGATCAACGGTGAGATCTCGATGAAACAGATGCGGCTCATTCTCTGGGTGCTCCTGATGAGCAGCGTGGTGGCGCCGGGGATGAGATCCCAAGCCTCGGCAGGGCTCGGTCAGCACCCGGCGGCCCACGTCGCTCCCTCATCCTGGGTCTCGCCGCCTCCGCTTCAACTGACCACCGTCATCGGCGAGCGCCTGGAATATCTCGTCTCCTGGTCGGATTATCTGGTCGCCGCCCAGTTGGAATTGACGGTCACCAAAGGAGCGGCTTCGCCCGAGAGCTTGCAGCTACAAGCCACTGTGCAGACGGTGGGTCTCGTTCGTTCGTTGTTCATCGCCATTGATGATCGGTTCGTCTCCTACGTTCAACCCCAGTCGCTCCTGCCACTCCGTTTCGAGACGTATCTGCGAGAAGGTCGGCGGCATCACCAGGCGGTCATGATCTTCGATTGGAAGGCGGGCCGCATCCGCCTGGACGGGGGCGAGAGCCTGCCCATGCATTCGGACACGCGAGATGTGGTGGCCCTCTTCTATTACATTCGGCGACTGGATCTGAGTTCCGGCAAGCAGTATCGGCTGACGGGTATTTACAAGCGCGAACCCTTCACGCTCGTCGTGCGTCCCGAACAGAAGAGGATCATCGATACGCCATTGGGAGCGGTGGAAGCCATCGAAGTTGCTCTTGGCACCGAACGGGTTGATGGCGGGAGGACCCGCATCGATGATGAACATCGCGTGCGCGTCTGGGTGACCAATGATGAGCGACGAATACCCGTCTTGATCACCGCCCGTCCGGCATTCGGTCAGATTCGAGCTCAACTGCGGCGGCGGCAGGTATAGGCTGGTGAGGGCGCGCCTTCGTCGACGGGCTGTCGCCGGCCGTGATCGAGAGCGCAATGGAATTCCGAGAGAAAGCCAAGATCATGGACGCCGCCAGCATCAAGCGGGTTTTGTCTCGACTGGCCTCCGAGATCGTTGAGCGGAATAAAGGGACGGATGACCTGCTGCTGGTTGGCATTCACCGACGTGGCGTACCACTGGCCCGGCGATTGGCCGAGCGCATCGATCTGCTGGAGGGGGTCAGCGTTCCTGTGGGCGCGCTGGATATCACCCTGTACCGCGATGACCTCAGTACCATCGCCCCCCATCCGGTGGTGAGCAGGACGGAGTTCCCCATTGATATCACCGATTGCAATCTGATTCTGGTCGATGATGTCTTGTACACCGGTCGAACGGTGCGCGCCGCCCTGGATCATATCATGGATTACGGTCGACCCCGCCGGGTGCAACTGGCCGTCCTGATCGATCGCGGTCATCGGGAACTGCCGATTCAGGCCGATTATGTCGGGAAGTTCGTCCCCACCAAGGATAGCGAAATCATCAAGGTCATGGTCAAGGAGATCGATGGCGTGGACGAAGTGCTCATCGTGGAGAGAGTGCAAGAATGAATTCCCATCCCATACCGGATAACCCATGAACGGCGAAGCACGAGCCACCAGCCAAGATACGCAGAAGCTGACAACACTGAAGCGGAAAGATCTTCTCGGCATCAGGGAGTTGGATGTCGATGAGATCAATCTCATTTTGGACACCGCCGAGGTGTTCAAGGAAATTTCCACTCGCGAGATCAAGAAGGTTCCCACGCTGCGCGGGAAGACGATCGTCAATCTCTTCTTCGAACCATCGACGCGCACGCGCACCAGTTTCGAAATCGCCGGGAAGCGGCTCTCGGCCGACACGATCAACATCTCCGTCTCCACCAGCAGCGTGGTCAAGGGGGAAACGCTCATCGACACGGCGCGGAATTTGGAGGCCATGGTTCCTGACGCCATCATCATTCGTCATGCCGTGGCGGGGGTTCCTCATCAGTTGGCTCGCCTGGTGAAGACGCCGGTCATTAATGCCGGCGACGGCGCCCACGAACATCCGACGCAAGCGCTGCTCGATGCCTTGACCATCCGGGAACATAAAGGTCGCCTGGCGGGATTGAAAGTCGCCATTCTCGGGGACATCGCCCACAGTCGCGTGGCGCGCTCCAACACATTCCTCCTCACGAAAATGGGGGCCTTGGTCGCCGTGAGCGGACCCCAGACGTTGCTCCCCCCCGGATACGATCAGCTCGTGGACGATGGATTGATCGTCACTCCTCGCATTGAAGAAGCGCTCGAAGATGCCGACGTGATCATGATGTTGCGCATTCAGCTCGAGCGACAGAGAGAGAGTTTCTTCCCCTCCTTGAAAGAATATGCCGTTCGCTTCGGCCTCACCAGAGAACGACTGCGTCTGGCCAAGGACGACGTCATCGTGATGCATCCGGGCCCCATGAATCGAGGCGTGGAGATCGCTTCCGAGGTCGCCGACGGCCCCTATTCGCTCATTCTCGATCAGGTGACCAACGGCGTGGCCGTCCGCATGGCCGTCCTCTACCTCTTGGCCGGCGGCAGCGCCGCAAAACTCACCCCCGGCGAATCAATCCAGTGAACTGAGGTCTGGCATGGGACAAGGAGGTTGCGTCTCATGTACTTGATTGACGGGAACAATCTCATGGGGCGGACGCCAGGAATAGGCGTGATGGCTCCTGATGCCCGCCGACGGTTATTGCATCGATTGGCCGCCTTCCGAAATCTGTCTGGACATCGACGGCGGCGAATCATCGTCGTCTTTGATGGAGCTCCAGAACCCCAGTTTCCTCACGGAAGCAGCTTTCAAGGCGTGCGTATCCTCTACGCCCAACCTCATTCCAGTGCCGACGACGTCATCAGAAATATCATCACCCAGCAACGGGATCGGCGAGCGCTGACGGTGGTGACGTCGGACCGCGAGTTGTATGGCTACGTCCGCGCCTGTGGTATTCGCGCGCTCACTTGCGAGCAATTCAACGATCACCTGGATGCTGTGCTGGAGTCCGCGGGAGCCGAAGAGAAAGAGGATAGAGAACTCAGTCGCCAGGAGATCGATGAGTGGATGCGCTACTTCGGCATTACGGGAGAACCGAACTCCCAACCCTAATCATCGGTTTGGCGAATAAGGGCAGAAGCGAGCCAGGTCACGGGAGAACCGAACTCTCAGCCCCAACACCGCGGATCGCGCTGGTGGTCGTCAAGCACACGGCTTGAGTCGGGGGACGGATCGAGCGCTTCGCTCCGAGATGGGATCTGGTGACGAGGCAGGCGCGAAGAGAAGCGCCTCGTTCGTTTCCCGAGCCTCCATGGCCTCCACGCGCCTGCATGATGTGGGACGCATCCCGAACCCCGATCATGTCGTGTTAATCTTTGCTCTCGGAAATGAGCGAATGGACCATGGGCTCTCGGAACCAGCGATCGGGCAGAGGCTTGGAGACCTCCACTGGCGCGCCGTCATCAACCGGTGGCGGGAAGGTGACGACAGCGGCGAGGTCGTCCGTCTGGGCAGCGCATCATCCCGGCCGTCCGCGGGGGGGCAACTGGCCCTGACCACCAGCGATGGTGGTGGGCTCGGATGCTCGGCGCCAGGAGGCATTCAATGGTCTCGCTCGGGTGGGGAGGCGGGAGCCCACAGAAGGGCTCTCCTCCAGACGGTCTGCGTTGATCCGGGTGGGCGCTCCCAGTCCATGCCAGGTGCATGTTCGGCATGCATCTGGCACGCCCGACGCGTCGGCGGGCGACAAGTACTGGATCCCTCAACGGGGGATGGGGTTCGTCCCGTCGGATTGCTCCCCTTGAAAATAGTTCGCCGATTGTGCTACTACTCTACGGCGCTGGATGAAGCGATGTCATATCGAGACGTGACAGAGAGGGAACGAGAGACCTCTTCCTGCCTCTTCACCGAGGAGCTTCATCGTCGAGAGCGAGGGGAGAGCATCGCTGCCGTCCGCGTTCAGCTAAAAAGGGAGGCGCGCAGAGTGGCGGAGAGAACCAGAAATTCCGCTCTCTTTGAGACTGTTCTCACTCCTCACTCTGCGGCTCACTATTGGTTGAACATCTCAGGCGGCATCGAGCCCCCTTCAAGACGACGGTTCGGCGAGGGCCCGATGGAGACCGATCAGCGCGAGGCGATGTGCACAGTGCAGATGAGTTCCACCATCTGAATGGTGATTGACGAGGAGGGACGTTTATGCCGTGGTTAATCCTCAAACCGACTGAAGGACCGGTGGGTACGGAAGTTCTCGCTCGAGGAACGGGCTTTCGCCCCAATGTGAGTCTCCGGCTCCAATTTGAAGATCGGCGCCTGAAATCGATCACTACAGACAACCGAGGATCATTCGTCCTTCGATTCGAGGTGCCGGCGATGCCCTATGGGGAGCGAGATGTGGTTGCCATCTCTCAAACGGCGCACATGGAAGCTCGGACGACGTTTACAATTCAACCCCGCATCACCCGGGTGGATCCTGCCGAGGCATCTCCTGGAGATACCATCACCATCTGTGGGACTGGCTTCGGGGCGGAAGAACCGATCGAAGTGCGCGTCAACGGGGAAACAATAGATGGTGGTTCAGGCGCTCGGACTCATCCCGATGGAACGTTCACCGTCACGTTGACGGCGACGGAGAACCTGTTTCCCCCTACGCCCGTGGTCGTGACCGTCGTGGGGAAGACGACGGGCGCATCGGCTCAAAGCGAGCAGAAGATCGAGGTGAAACCTTCGCCGTGATACTGCTCGCCAGTTGATCGGGCGCCGCTCTCGTTCAGCAGAAGATCTCAGGAGGGATCGATCGGAAGCGTGGAGCGGGCGACGGGACTCGAACCCGCAACACCCAGCTTGGGAAGCTGATGCGCTACCAATTGCGCCACGCCCGCTCCCATTTCAGCCAAATGATAAGCGAGTTCTTCGAGACTGTCAACCAGCCTGGACCGAGTGATCCGGGCTGCCTTGAAGGGGCTTCGGATCATCGGGTACAATGAACTGTGGAGACAATGGGCGAGGAAGACACGGCGCCTGTGGTGAACGTATCTATCGAGGGGCGGATCGAAGCGACCATACCCAGTCAATTGAAATATATCCCATCGCTCGTCGCTCGGCTCCTTGAGAAACTCCGCCCGTGGGGAGATCCCTCAGCGGAAGCCGATATCGAGATTGCGCTCACCGAGGCGCTCACCAATGCAATGTGTCATGGGAATCGGATGGATGAGCAGAAGAAGGTCACCGTCATCGCCACTATAGATGAGCATCAGGCGACGTTCACCATCGCTGATGAAGGAGATGGGTTCGATCCCACCCGAGTCGACGATCCCACCCGAAGCGAAAATGTGCTGCGTCAAGGGGGACGCGGCTTATGGCTGATTCGTCATCTCATGGATGAGGTGAGGTATAACGAAGCGGCCAATGAGATCACCATGATCAGGACATTCCATCGCGTGGAGAGATCTTGAATCGGAAGCACACCATCGCCCATAGCCTCGTCGCCCTGTTGATCGGTTCGATGGTTGCTCTCGGGCTCGACACCGCTCGCCTGGAGCGGCAGTCGGTCGATCTCTTGATCGAAGGGGGGATCACGCTGACCATGAACGCCGCCGGTCAGGTGTTCTCTGATGGTCTGGTGGCCATCCGGGGCGATCGCATCGTGGCCGTCGGCGATCGGCGCGAACTGGCCTCGCGATTTTCGGCCGCTCGCGTCATCGACGCGCGCGGCGCCGCCGTCATGCCCGGGCTCATTAATGGGCACACCCATGCCGCCATGTCGCTCTTCCGGGGCATCGCCGATGACCTCGTCCTTCAGGAATGGCTCACGCGCTATATCTTTCCAGCGGAAGCCAAGAACGTGACGCGGGAGTTCGTCTATTGGGGCACGCTGTTGGCGTGCTGGGAGATGATTCGAGGCGGGACGACGACGTTCGTGGACATGTATTATTACGAAAGCTCGGTGGCCAAGGCGGTCGCCCAGGCGGGTTTGCGCGCCATCCTGGCCGAAACCATTTTGGATCTGCCCAGTCCCGATAGTCGCACGCCTCAACTCGCCCTCCAATATACGGAGCGGTTTGTCGCCCAGTGGCGAGGTCATCCGCTCATCATTCCGGCTATCGGGCCACACGCTCCCTATACCAATTCGACCGTGACGCTTCGGCGCGTGAACAGGCTGGCCGAGCGATTGCGCATCCCCATCGTCATGCACGTCGCCGAGACGGAGACCGAAGTGCGCGACATCACCAGGCGATATGGGGCGCGCCCGATTCGCTATCTCGATGAGATAGGACTGCTCAGTCCGCGATTGATCGCCGCTCACGTCGTTCATGTGGACGAGCGGGAGATTGCGCTCCTCGGTCGTCATCATGTGGGCGTCATCCATAATCCGCAAAGCAACATGAAACTGGCATCGGGAATTGCTCCCGTGCCCCGGATGATACGCGCTGGTGTCGCCGTTGGATTGGGGACTGATGGGGCGGCCAGCAATAATACGCTCGATATGTTCGAAGCGATGAAGACGACGGCCTTGCTCCATAAAGTGGCCACCGGCGATCCCCGTGTGCTCAACGCTCATCAGGCGTTAGCGCTGGCCACCATCGGCGGCGCGCGGGCCCTTCATCTCGAAAAGGAAATCGGCAGCTTGGAACCCGGTAAACGAGCCGATGTGATCGTCGTCGGTCTGGATGCTCCTCATCAAATCCCCCTCTATGATGTTGAGTCCCAATTGGTCTACGCCAGCCGGGCCTCGGATGTGAGGACGGTGATCATTAACGGACGCGTGGTGATGCGCGACGGGAACCTGTTGACGCTCGACACAGCAGCCATTCGGATCAAGGCCAACGAGTTTCGCGACAAAGTCGTGAAATCGCTCAAGGCGAAGTGAGCGACGGCCCTCCCGCTCATCTCCCCAGGCCTGAAGAGACAGTCCAGCATCCGGACCAGCAGGGAGGTCATCCGGTCTGTTCATCTCTCTCATGAATGAATGCAGCGAACGCTTCGGACCAGGGGCGTAAGGGCGTCCATCCCAATCGTTCGGAGACCAGGCAGCGAAGAGCCGTATAGTGCGGTCGTCGCGCCGGTCGGTTCAAATCGGCGCTGTTCACTTTTTCGATGACCACGCCGCGTAATCCCGCCAGTCGCAGAGCGGTCAGGGCGAACTCATACCAGGAGCATGCCCCTTCGTTGGTCACGTGATAGGTTCCGTAAGGTCCCCAGCGAATGATCTCGTCCAGGCGCTCGATCAGATCCATGACGTAAGTCGGGGACCCGATCTCATCCACGATGGCCAGCAGACGGCCTTGGCGCCGGGCGAGATCCAGGAGAGCGCTGGCGAAGTTTCGCCCCCCGCGCCCGAAGAGTCGAGCGATGCGCACAATGTAATGGCGCGAGAGCGCGCCACGGACGAACTTCTCTCCCTCAAGTTTCGATTGACCGTATACGTTGATCGGACGAGGGTCGTCCTCGATGGTGTACGGCGTTCGTTTCCTCCCGTCGAACACGTAATCGGTGCTGAAGTGAACGAGTTCAGCGCCCACCCGGTGAGCCGCCAGAGCCAGGTTGTACGCTCCCTCGGCATTGACGGCGAACGCGCGGGCCGGCTCTCTCTCGCAGGCATCGACGTTCGAGAAGGCAGCGCAATTGATGATGAGGTCCGGTCGGTGTTCGGTGATCCATTGACCAACGGTGCGGGCATCGGTGATATCCACATCCTCATGTCGGGCGGCGATGACGTCATACCGGTCGGCGAACCAACGAGTGGCGTGACGGCCGAGTAACCCGCCAGCCCCTGTGATGAGGATCTTTCGTCGATGATCAACCGGAGTGCTTGAGGATTTTTCGATGGCCATACATGCGCTGATAGTATTCCCGATATGCGCCGCTGCGCACGGCCTCCACCCATGGACGATGGGTCTGATACCAGCGGACGGTTTTCGCTATGCCGCTCTCGAACGTCTCTTGCGGTCGCCAATCGAATTCACGTTCCACCTTGGAAGGATCGATGGCGTAGCGGCGGTCGTGTCCGGGGCGATCTTCGACAAACTGAATCAGCGAGCGTGGCTTATTGAGGAGGCGAAGGAGCGTTTCCACCACCTCCAGATTGGTCTTCTCCGATCGCGCGCCGACGCAATAGACCTCTCCGGGACGGCCGCGCCTGACGATGGCGTCTACGGCGCGACAATAATCCTCCACGTAAATCCAGTCGCGTACGTTCAACCCGTCACCGTAGACGGGCAGCGGCTGATCATCCATGGCGTTGGTGATCATCAGGGGAATGAGCTTCTCCGGGAATTGGTAGGGCCCGTAGCAGTTGCCCGATCGAATGATGATGGTGTCTAATCCGAAAGTATGATGGGTGGCGCGAACGAGCATCTCGGCGGCCGCTTTGGACGCCGCATAGGGGCTGTTCGGTCGCAGAGGACTTTCTTCGGTGAAGTATCCCTCGGGTCCTAAACTCCCCATGACCTCATCGGTCGAGATCTGCACGAATCGATGAACGCCCCGAGCGCGCGCGGCATCCAGCAGCACCTGAACGCCCGTGATATTGGTGCGAATGAACGCGGCGGGATTCTCGATACTGCGATCGACGTGCGATTCGGCGGCGAAATTGATGATGAGATCAACGTCGGCATCCAACGCGGACAGAACGTCCTCCGGCCGGCTGATGTCTCCTCGAACGAATCGATAATTGGGTCGCTCGGCTACGTCGGCGAGATTGGCCGGGTTGCCGGCATAGGTGAGCTTATCGAAGTTGATGATCTCGCATTGGGGATGCGCGCGCATCCAGTACCGAATGAAATTCGAGCCGATGAATCCGGCGCCTCCGGTGATGAAGACTTTCACGGGCGACCTCCTCATGCCTGCTCAGAAACGATGCGTGTTCTTGACCGGAGCATTGTACTTCATCGCTGGCGCGATTGGCAAAGAGCGAGATCTCTTCATCGAGGAGACAAAGAAAAAAGGGATGGCCACCCATCCCTTGGCAAAACCACTTGGCAGAACCACTCGGTTGATCGAGGTGTCTCGAACTCCCGGCGCTGAGAGGTCAGCGCGGGTGGTCCATCGCGTACCAAGCCGGTTCTTCAGCACTCGCAGACCATACGACCTCCGAGCGCCGATGAACTCGGATTCACTTCTTCTTCTTCGCCGCTTTCTTCTTGGCTTTTTTCTTTGTTGCCTTCTTCTTGGCGGCCTTCTTCTTGGCCGTCTTCTTGGCGGCTTTCTTGGCCGCCTTCTTCTTGGCGGCTTTCTTCTTGGTCGCCTTCTTGGCCGCGACGGCCTTCTTCGAGGTCACCTTCGATGCTCGCTTTCTGGTTGCCTTCTTCTTGGATGTTCTCTTGGTTGCCATACGCTTTCCTCTCCTTCGATAGAGATCATCAACCACAATATGCTGTGGTTGATTTTAAATTGTGTACAATCAAACTCCACATACAATATCTTGTTAGTTTATAAAACTTTTCTCCGTGAATGTCAATAAGTTTTTTTGTTCACCATGGCTGAAGAGAACACATAGAGAATCGTCGAGGCCAAAGACGCTGGGTGTGTTCCCCTGAAACGCCCATCTGGAGCCGCTTCCAGAGGATCATTCGGTGAGCCGACGATAGATGCCGGGGAGTCGTTCGGGGAGACTGAGGATATCATCGATGATCGTGTAGCGGACATCGCCATACATATCGCGCAGGTGCGGTTCCGATTCGCGATCGATGGTGATGCAGAACGGCGTGATCCCTTCCATGCGAGCTTGTCGCAACGCCATCTTGGTATCTTCGCGCGCGTAGCGCGAATCGCCATAGTCCTGATCGTAGGGCCGACCATCGCTCAGTACGATGAGCAATTTCGTTTGTGCCGGTTGGTGCATTAATCGGGCGGTGGCATGTCGAATGGCGGCGCCGAGGCGCGTGTTGTTCTGATAGGTGATGCCGCCGATGCGCGATTCGACATCCGGACCGTAGGGCTCGTCGAAATCTTTCACGATATAAAATTTCACCCGATGTCGCCCTTCGCTGGTGAAGCCCTGGATAGAGTAAAGATCGCCGACGGCTTCCAAGGCCTCGCTCATGAGGACGAGACCTTCTTTCTCGATGTCGATGATGCGCTTGGCCAGCCGACCTTTCATGCCCCGTCGTCCCACTGTGCGTGCCGTTGAACTGGACATGTCCAGCAGGAAAGAGACGGCCACATCGCGTCGCTTGCGCAAGCGCCGAACGTACAATCGTTCTGACACGCGACCGGACGTTCGTCGATCGAGGGCATAATCGATGACGGCTTGCAGGTCGAAGTCCTCCCCATCGATCTCGCCGCGAATTTTCTTCAAGGCTTCGGGGCGCAGCAATTGAAACTGATAGCGGATCGAGGAAATGAGAGGTCCATAGAAGGAACGCACATATTCGACGAATTGCCGTCCACCCTGCCGCGCCGATTTCTCGATGATTCGGCACCAATGGGGGCGGAAGTCGGCCAGCTCCCGATCCCATTCCTCGTAATAGTAGACCTCATCCTGGGGATCGAGATCATCGGCGGTGACGGCACCGCGGTGAGCGAAGTCCTGATGAGGATCAGCCTGCGCGGGCGGACGCCGGGTGATGACCCGAACCCAGTGATCGAAATGATCGGATGGGCGCTCGCCAGCCTGTTGATCGACGGACTCGGCGCTCCGCTCCTGGAGCATCGATGGGACATCGGCCATCGGCTCCGGTTCACCCTGTCCTTCACCATGATCGGTCGACGAGCTCGGCAATTGGGCTTCGCGGAGTTGCTCGGAGGCATTGACCATCAGACGATATATCCGATGAGTGGCCATGAGGCTATCGGCCACGGTGGCCGTGAGGAGCTGAATGTGCTCCTGCAAAATGATCTCCAGTTGTTGCACCAGGTGGGGGTACAACGCTCGCGCCAGATCGGGCGCTCCACCGCCGATGGTCATGTCCGCGAGCAGTTGCATGAAGGCGCGATCGGGGGGCAAGGTGTCAATCGACGGAGCCTGTTCTCGCCATCGGGCGCGAAAGAAATCGAGGTCTCGCTTCAGGCCACGATAGGCGTGACGTAACTGGTGATCGATGCGCCCGCTCTCGATGAGAGCGAATAGCTGCGTGGCGAATTCGCGATAGGGAAACCGCGAGAGTACGGTCGTGTAGTTGACGGCCTCGGGAGGAGTGGACGATGGAGAGGCATCGGCGCTGGCGAAATCGGCTTCCACGCGCTCCAAAATCGATTGGAGCTCGGTCGTGCCACTCTCATAGGTGCCGAATTCGATTTGCCCCGCGCCATAGGCTGCGAGGACTTTGTATAAACGAAAATTGGACGAAAAGTCGTCGAACTCGGAGATCGCCGCGGGAAGATACACCGTGCGGCCATCGCCGAGGCGCATCTGTTCGGCGAAGCGCGACAGTTGAAAAGTGGGAAGCGGCTGGATCGAGAGCTCTCGACCGGTCAGAGCTTCAACATAGAGTCGTAGCGTATGGATGACGGTATCCAGCGTCACGCCGCCCGTCGATTCTTTCAAGAGCCGCTGACTGGTTTGCGTCTCCAACGTGTAATAGGCGTAGGCGCGCCGCGCGTCTTGATGGTGGAGCTTGAGTCCGGCGCGCGCCCAATGGGCGAATTGCTCGAACGAACCGAGCCGAAGTGCTGTGGGACTCGATTTGAAACATTCGATGGCCAGAAAGATATTGTGTTGACCGATCTCCTCGATCAGGGCGAGAACCTTATCGCCCAGGACGTCGGCGCGATGCTGGCCGAGGGCGGAGAGGCGAGAGATGACCTCGGGCGTCGCTTTCAGAAAATTGTACACCGTGGCATTGCCTTGCGCCGCGATGCTCTGCGTCAATTCCGTCCACCGTTGAAGGGTGCGGGGGCCCATCTCGGCGAGGATATGGGCGGCTACGATGAAGTATTGCAGAGCGACGCCCCCGCTGCGCTCCAGGAAGGCGCGCGTGTGCATCATGAGATCTCTCTGCAATTCCGGGTTCACCTCCGGCAACGTGTGCGGGAGCTGGGAGAAGAACTCCGTCGCCAGTCCGCCGGCGCGATGGGCAAACAGTGCGGTCACCCGCAGCACCTCTTCGATGAGCGCTCGTCGCTCTTCGGGCGACGAGGTGGAGAGCGTATCGTCCCCCGGTCGTCGAATCGGCCCGCGATGTTCCTGTCGCATGAAGGCGAGCGTGCGCGGGGCGGTCGCGAGGAGTTCGGCGCTCTGCGTCGCGCTGCGACGGCTGACTTCGTAGGCGATCTCATAGAGCTGCTCAGCAATGCGTTCATCGGCGATGCGCTCGATGAGCCGCGGGGCCGCCTGGAAGCACTCCATGGCCACGCTGGTGGAGATCATCGCTTGACGATCACAAACGGTGAGCGCCAATCCGCGTAATCGCTTGGGCAACGTTCTCAGAACCCGAGCGCTCGACTGGAAGAAACTCATAGCCACATCAGGATTCACTGTGACCAATCGGCGGCAGAGCTTCCCCCACAATCGCAACTCATCGATATCCAGATGATGAGCGATGTCCGGTCCTACGCGAAAGAACTCGAGCGCGGCGCGCAGCGACGATCCCGCCAGCCCGACGCCCACATCCAACATGACCAGCGCGCGCTCGGCGGGCACGCGATGCAGCTTCTCGGCGAGACTCTCGATCTTGGAGGGAGGAATTCCCTTGAGATGCTGAGTGAGGATGTCTTCGATCTTCTCGCTCATGGCTTTCAACAACGGACGCGCCATTGTGGATCGTGAACGCCACGTTCACCAATCGAACGGCTCGATCTCCCTGCGCTCATCGCCCACCCGATCGTCAGCACATGAGCGATCGATGAAGGGGAGCTCCGCCCGCTGGATAGGTTGTCGATATCCCGGTGTGGACGGTGGCGCTCACCGACCTTAAATGATCGTCGTGATGATCTCATGAATGCTCCGTTGAATCTCCGGATCATCGGTGATGGTATTGGTGATGGCCACCCGGCAGGCTTCGATGGGCGAAATCCCATTGGTCATCAATTGAGCGGCGTAGACGAGCAATCGGGTGGAGACGCCTTCTTCCAGACCGTGACCTTTCAAGTTGCGAACCTTCTCTCCGATTTTGACCAGATCGCGCGCCAACGACTCATCTACTCCCCCTTCGTGCATCAGGATCTGGGTTTCGATCTCCGGCGAAGGATAGTTGAATTCCAGGCTCACGAAGCGCTGTCGAGTGGAATGCTTGAGGTCTTTGAGCACACTTTGATACCCGGGATTGTAGGAGACGACGAGCATGAATTCGTCCGGCGCTTTGATGAGCGTTCCCAACTTCTCCACCGGAAGGATGCGTCGATCATCGGTCAGGGGATGAATGAGCACGATCGTGTCTTTGCGCGCTTCGACCACCTCGTCCAGGTAACAGATGCCGCCGATTTTGACCGCCGTGGTCAGTGGGCCATCGTGCCAGACGGTCTCTTCGCCCTCCAGCAGGAAGCGTCCCACCAGATCGGTGGCCGACAAATCTTCGTGACAGGCGACGGTGATCAGTGGTCGCTGGAGTCGCCAGGCCATGTGTTCGATGAATCGCGTCTTCCCGCATCCGGTGGGGCCTTTGAGCATGACCGGCAATCGAGCGTGATAGGCCGCGGCGAAGAGCTCGATCTCGTTGTTGACCGGAATGTAAAACGGTTCCGTGTCGATTCGGTATTTCTCGGCTACCGTTTCGATCATAAGTTGCTATAATATCACTTCAGGTCGAGGGCGACAATCGACGGAGCAGAGATTGCCGGTGACGAGGGCCGGAGGGCGGAGTAGGACCGGTCGAGAGAGCGCACTGGAACTTCAGATGGCGAACGAGGGTGCACTTTCCCAATCCTGTTTCTCTATGGGCGTGAGTCGTCAACCATAGACGTGATGCGGACCCGCGTCGAGCGCGGCGCGTTCGCACCGATGAAGGAAGAATTCGACGCATTAGTGGGAGCCAAAACGAGCATGAGAATCGCGGTGGCTATGAGCGGCGGCGTCGATAGTTCGACGGCGGCGGCGCTCCTCAAACGGCAAGGTCACGACGTCGTGGGCTTCATGTTGAAGATGTGGAATGAGCGGCGCAACGTGGGACCCAAGGGAGAGCTTCTGCCCGCTCGCTGTTGCTCGATCGAAGATGTCATGGATGCGCGAAGGGTGGCCGCGCATCTGGGGTTCCCGTTCTATGTGCTCAATATGGAGGAGGAATTCGAGCGCCGCGTCATTCTGCCTTACGTCCGGGAGTACCTGAGAGGACGCACGCCCATTCCCTGTGTGGCGTGCAATACGCATGTGAAGTTCCGGTCGCTTCTGGAGTATGCCGCCCGGCTCGGGTTCGAGCGCGTGGCGACGGGACATTATGCTCGGATCGAATGGGATGAGGTGACCGGACGATGGTTGCTGAAGCGAGGCATGGATGCCCGTCGCGATCAATCCTATTTCCTGTTCGAGTTGCAGCAGGATCAACTCGCCCGGATGCTCTTCCCATTGGGAAACCTGACCAAGCAGGAGGTGCGGCGCATCGCCGCCACGTTGCACATCCCGGTGGCCGAAAAGGATGAGAGTCGCGAAGTCTGCTTCGTGCCCGACGGCCATTACGCCGAGTTCGTCGAGGAGTATCGGCGCACGGGCAAGCGCGCCGAGCCGGAACCGGACGTCTGGCGGGCGCAGCGCGAGGCACTGCCATCGTTACCATCGGAAGGCGAGATTGTGACCACGACCGGGGAAGTGGTGGGGCGCCATCGCGGCATCCACCGATATACGGTCGGTCAGCGCCGCGGGTTGAATCTGGCCGTCGGTCGTCCCCTCTATGTCATTCGCATCGATGGCGAGCGCAATCGGCTGGTCGTAGGGAGCCGTCAGCAGCTCTACTCCCGCGTGCTTCGCGCCGAGCGAACCAATTGGATTGCCATTCCCGCATTGACCGGTCCGCTGCGGGTGAGCGCCAAGGTGCGGTATCGCCATCCAGCGGCGATGGCCACGGTGGAACCGATTGGAGAAGATCAGGTGCAGGTCACCTTCGATCAACCGCAGCCCGCCATCACGCCCGGGCAGGCCGTAGTGTTCTATGAGGGCGACGTGGTCGTGGGCGGAGGATGGATCTGTGAGGCACAGCCAGAGTCGTGATCGAACGGCTTTCCGGAGAAAGGGAGGTCGAGATGAGTGGACGCTCGTCTTCCTCTCGCTCGTCGTCTTCTCGGTCGCTCTGGCGGTGATCGGCTGTGGACGCCCTTTCCGCGCGCCGGCGCGCATTCCGCTGTTACCCGGTAATCTCGCGGCTCACACCACCGCCCACCATCTCGTCATCGAAGCCACGGCCATCCTCGATGAGGACGAGTTGCTGCGATTGTTCAACGCCAATTTGCGGTTGGCCCGGCTGTTGGTCGTCGAGGTGAGCCTGATCAACCGGGGTCCCGAGCCGATGGATCTCCGCGGAGTCCGTTTCGCTCTGGAGGATGCCGGCGGCCACAGATTCCGGCCCTTGAAGCCGCGAAAGGCGGTGAAGAAGCTCTACAAGTATTACCGGATCAAAAACTACATCATCTATTTTCGAAAAGAGTTGGAAGCCGATTTTGAGCGGCGTCGTCTCTCCCTCAGCGAGCCGCTGAATGCCGGTGAGCGGCGGCAGGGATTTCTCTACTTCGAGTTCCCCAGGGAGGTCGATCCTCTCCATCGTATCGACAGTCTGACGCTCCGGCTCGAGGGCTTATCGAGAGCGGAGGAAGATGCGGTGTTGGAATTGCGGCTCAGTCGAAGGGAATCGACCATTGGTCAGTGAGACCCGGGCGGCGAAAGCGGGAGAAGCGATTGTGACGACGCGCGCGGGATTGACTGTGAAGACCCGAATTGTTGATTCTCTCTCACCCTCGATGAATCACAATCGCCGATCGTGGGCGAGCGCCGGATGTCGATGATCGGTCTCGTCTCGATCTCTTGGGAGTGCTCTCCAATCCTGAGGTTCTGACCGGGAGCGCTGATCGTCGGTCGTCGATCAAACTTTCGGCGTGACCAGTCCCTTTTGATCTTGATACTTGCCCTGACGATCCTCGTAGGCGATTTCGCACACTTCGTCGCTCTCGATGAAGATGACCTGAGCGATGCCCTCTTCGGCGTAGATGCGGACTGGTAAATCGGCGGAGTTCGAAATCTCCAGCACCAGTCGCCCGCGCCAGGTCGGTTCCAGAGGCGTAGCATTGACGATGAGACCGGAGCGGGCGTAGGTACTCTTGCCGAAGCACAATCCGATGACGTTGCGGGGGATGTTGAACGTTTCCACGGTGACGCCCAGCGCGTAGGAGAGGGGTGGGAGCAGCCAGTATTGGGAGCCGTCTTCGGCGGTGCGAAGCGGGGATTCGATGAGGCTGGAGTTGTCGAAATTCTTGGGATCGATCTCGCGACCCTTGATGGGCGAGAAGACGTGAAAGCCGTCTTTGGCCAGACGGATGTCGTAGCCGTAACTGGAGAGTCCGGCGCTGATGATGCGACGATTATTGACCTGGCGAATGAGGCGCTCTTCAAATGGTTGAATCATTCCGTGTTCGAGCGCCATCTTACGAATCCACTTATCGGATTTCACCGGCATGGCCATGCGCCTCTTCGATCATGGTATTGAAGGAGGGCGAAGTCTAACACTCGATGCCCGAGACTTCAAGCGCTGGTCAGCATGGCGGTGGGCTCATCGCGAGGTGAGGCGTGCAGCGCCTATGAGGTCCGCGCCAGGGCTCTCGCTCCGGAGTCGAGAAGGACGGTGAGGAGGCCGCACTCGGCCGCGCTCATCTGTGGGTTATCAGGATGGCGAATGCTGAGCTGGCCAGGCTCCGAGCGCTTTACGCACATCCACGATCTGTCCGAGATGGTAAGCGTTGTGGTCGGCGACGAGCAGGATTTCGCGCAGGTAGGTGCGTCCTTCGCCGTGAGGGATCTCGGCGGTCAGGTCCACCTCGGGGTTGCGAACCAGGGCGATGATCTCATCGAGATCGGACTGGAACTGGGCGAGTGATCTTTCCCAGGCGTCATCGGGAAGGGAGTCCGGGTTCGCCGGCCAGTACCCGTCCGGGAAGGGTGGCGAGACCCACGAAGGATCGAGCGTGTAGCGCAGGATGTCTTCTTGCGCGATGCGCATATGTTCGAGGAGTTCCCATATGGAATGGAGGCCACCCGGTGGACGCCGGGTGCGCAACTCGGGTGGCAGGTGAGCGAACGCCTGTTCCGGCGTGAGGTGAGCGCTCCCACCGCGCAGTAACTCGACGAGGTTCTCTCTCAGAGCAGCGTCGTTCATCGTGATCCTCCTCTGTTGTTTTGATCCGGACGATTATAGTGAGTCTGGCCGGGTGTAGCCAGAGAGCCTCGGGTGAATTTCTGGATGATTTGTATGTGAATTTGATTTATAATGGGAGCGATGTGGAGTGTGACAGGGGGAATTTCAAGCGTGAGCGGTCTACCGGATCACCGGTTGATGTGAGGCGAACAGCAGTAGTGTGAGGTCTGTGGTGAGTTGTTACCGGCGGAGGTGCATTGTCTCACGCGGTGGGAAGGAGGCTACTGGAATGAGCGGGGGGAGGAGCATCGGGGTGGGCTCAGGGGATAGCGGTACGTGGCCGACTCGAGACTGAGAGTAAGTTGAAAGAGAGACGCTGGGGAGAGACTCTACATCGTGCGCATCGGGGGTCAGGAGCTGAGAGTAGGTTGAAGAAGTCACCCATAGCCTGGGGGCCACACGGCAAGGATGAGCCGGGATTCGTTGGGGGACGTAGCGCAAGCTGACAGCTTGCGCCACATTTTCAAAGGGGGTCTCGCGAAGGCGGTCTCCAGAGACGGCGGCATAAGGGCAGGCTTGGAGTTAAGGGTGTAGAGAACATTGAGGTTAGATGGAGAATGCGAGTCGGGATCGGCGAGGCGCGACCCGGTCGAAAAAATTTTGTCAGGTTGAATGGTTTTGCCAAAAAAATACGTCTATTTATATGTGGAGACAATATGCCAGTGAGCCGGGAGGAGAAGGAGATCTCCTCGACGGCGGCAGCTTGCCTGGATGTTCTCCAGCAGGGGGCGCGGAACCACGTGGATGCCAGGGATGGACAAAGTGGAATTCTCCGTGTCCGAATTTCTCTCTGGTGACACCGGATGAACCCCGAACGACCTATGAGCTGTGGACCGGAACCAGAGGGGGAGCTAAGGAGTGACCCGATGACCATGACAAAGGAGCCTATTTTCACCATCGGCTATGGTGCCCGTACACTTGATGAGTTCATCGCCATACTCAAGCACTATCAGATCGCTCTCCTCATCGATATCCGCTCGGCTCCCTATTCCCGCTACAAACCGGAATTCTCCAAGCTACCTTTAGAGAAAGCCTTACAACGCCAGGGTATCCGCTACATCTACATGGGGGATACCCTGGGCGGACAGCCCGACGATCAGGACTGCTATGTGAATGGCAAGGTGAGCTACGACCGAGTCAGGGAGAAGCCATTCTTTCAGCAAGGCATTAGCCGTATTCGCGTGGCCTTCGAGCGTCGAGAGCGCGCGGTGTTGATGTGCAGCGAAAGTAAGCCGGAAAACTGCCATCGCAGTAAGCTCATTGGTGTGGTTCTGGACGAACGGGGCATCCCGGTGGCTCATATTGATGAGAATGACGAGCTCGCAACGCAGGAGGAGATCATCCGCCGCCTGACGAGAGGGCAGTTGGAACTCTTTGGAGACTCACCCACCTTCACCTCCCGTAAGCGGTATGAGAAAGGGTAGGGAGTGACGGATTAGCGGATGGGTCATCGATGGGGACCGGGCCACTCCCAAGATCATCCGCGGATCGATTGGCATACGTGACCTCAGGTGAGGCGATGACGCGGAAAGTCACGACCATTGGAGTCTATGGCTTCGACGGAGATTCTTTCTACCGCGCCCTACAAGACGCTGGAGTCGATGTATTGATTGACATTCGGCAGCGCCGCGGCGTGCGGGGCGTTCGCCATGCCTTTGCCAACAGCCGGCGTCTTCAGACTCGCCTCGCCGAGCTAGGGATTCGCTATCTCTATCGCCGGGATCTGGCTCCCCCACCGTCTGTGCGGCAGCATCAAAAGCTAGCCGATAGAGCTAGCAAAACGATCAAGCGTCAACGGGCGGAGCTGGCGCCGGCCTTCATTGAGGCCTTTGAAAATGAGGTATTGGCGCACTTCGAGCCACAGACCCTGTTGGACGATCTGGGGCCTGGTGAGCAGGTGATCGCACTTCTCTGTGTCGAACGTGAGCCGGCCGCCTGCCATCGTTCGTTAGTTGCCGAGCGGTTGGCGCAGGCATTGAGCCTGGAAGTGGAGCATATCCTGCCCGATCCTGAAAGATGAGACCGGATCGGTCGCGGCAGGCCGCTTTTCACCAACTGTGATGCCCTTTCGAGCATGAAGAGCTGACACGACCATGCGGGTGCTGATTGTAGCCAAGACGAGGCAAGGCCGAGGGGCCTGTGTGGGAGGCATCACCTCGACTGGCCGCAGCGTGCGGTTGGTGGCCGCCGACAGGTTGACCAACGAGACGGCCGGCATGGAGTACCAGGTGGGCGAGGTCTGGGAGGTCGTTGGCGAGCCCGATCCGGCGGTGATTCCGCCCCACACGGAGAACATCATCGTTCGCCGCAAGCGCAAGCTCAAGATCGTGGACGACCCGGTGCCGATCATCGAGCGCCTGATGCCACCTCAACGAGGTGGCCCTGAAGTGCTCTACGACGGATTGGCTCAGATCGCGTCGAGCGGCGCGTTGTACATCGCCAAGCGAACTGGTGTCCCATCCTACAGTACCATGTTCTGGGTACCCGATCGCCCTTTGCGGCGTCTGACCAGCGGCAAGCGCATTCGCTATGCCTATCCTGGAGATCAGGGAGAGTGCTCCCTGGTTTTCGTGGGTTTTCAGGAGCCACTGGACTTCATCCCCGCAGGCACCCTGCTGCGGGTATCGTTGGCCCATTGGTGGCGACCCGAGGGCAAGCCGGAGATGGAGCAACGTTGCTATGTACAGCTTTCGGGCTGGTTCCGGCCTACGGACCAGCCGCCTGTATATCCTCGGGTAGAGACAATCGCCGTCGCCACCACGTCTGCTCCTGCTCCGCCGTCGATGGCTGAGGCAGTACTGCGCTCCGTGTTCGGCTACGATCGATTTCGGCCGCTACAAGGCCAGATCATCGAGAATGTGCTTCGAAGACGAGATACCCTGGTGGTGATGCCCACCGGGGGTGGCAAGTCCCTCTGCTATCAGATTCCGGCTTTGCTCTTTCCTGGGGTGACGGTGGTCGTCTCGCCGCTGATTTCCTTGATGCAGGATCAGGTCGCTCAGTTGCGTGAGTTGGGTGTATCGGCGGCATTTCTGAACAGCACGTTGGCCCACAATGAATATGTGCAGACGATGCATCAGGTCCGCCGGGAAGAGGTCAAGTTGCTGTATATGGCGCCGGAGACTCTGCTACGGCCGGAGATCCTCCTGATGCTGGAAGAGTGCCGGGTTGACTGCCTGGCCATCGATGAGGCTCACTGCATCTCCCAATGGGGGCATGACTTCCGTCCCGAATACCGGCGGCTGATGCCTGTGCGCAAGCGTTTCCCCGCCGCGGTGTGCATTGCGCTGACGGCCACTGCCACTCCCCGGGTGCGGGCTGATATCCAGCAGACTCTGGGCCTTAGCGAGGAAAACGAATTCGTCACCAGCTTCGACCGGCCCAACCTGTTCATCGAGGTGATGCCCAAAGAGAACGTGCTGGCTCAGACGCGGGAATTTGTGCTGGATCATCCCACCCAGTCAGGCATTGTCTACTGCGCCACTCGAGACCGGGTGGACGAACTGGCGGCCGATCTGCGCGCGCACGGCGTCAACGCGCTGCCCTACCACGCTGGCCTGGAGGCTGAGGCTCGCCAGCGCCATCAAGACCTGTTTATTAATGACGACGTGCCGGTGATGGTGGCCACGATCGCCTTCGGTATGGGCATTGACAAGCCGGACGTGCGCTTTGTGCTGCACGTGGATTTGCCCAAGAACATCGAGCATTACTATCAGCAGATCGGCCGGGCCGGGCGTGACGGTCTGCGGGCCGATTGCCTGCTCCTGTTCAGCCATGCTGATGTCCACACCATCCGTTACTTCATCCGTCAGGGCGCTGCGTCACAACGGCTGGGTCGGGAGCAGCGGCTACAGGCATTGGTGCGCTGGGCCGAGTCCCGAGAGTGTCGCCGCAAGGGCTTGTTGGCCTACTTCGGCGAGACCTACCAGGCCGATGCCTGCCAGATGTGCGATAACTGCACCGAGGGACAGGAGCAGACCCGGATGGATATCACTATCCCGGCCCAGAAGTTTCTCTCCTGTGTGATCCGCACCGGCCAGCGGTTCGGAGCCAGTCATATCATCGAGGTGCTGCGCGGCTCACGGACCAAGGGCGTGCTCAGCCGAGGTCATGACCAGCTCTCCTGTTACGGCATTGGTCGCGATTTGTTGCGAGAACAGTGGAAGCGCCTGGCCCGCCAGCTGGTTCAGCAGGGCCTGCTGGCGGAAGACGAGCATGGCGGCCTGCGCGTGACCGGAGAGGGTCGATCTGTGCTGCGCGGCCGAAAGGTGATGGGCACCTTGGCGCCGGACCGACGCCGGGCTGGCGCTTATCGGTCGGTCGAGGTCGATCCGGAGTATGACCAGGAGCTCTTTCAGCAACTGCGGACCAAACGTCGTGAGCTGGCAGAAGCAACCATGGTCCCGCCCTATGTGATCTTCTCCGACCGCTCGCTCCAGGAGATGGCGACCTACTTTCCGCAAAGCAGGGAGGCCTTCGGTCGCATTTATGGCGTGGGGCGGCGCAAGCTGGAACGCTACGCCGACGAGTTCCTGACCGTCATCCGTGGCTATTGTGTGCCTCGTCAGCTTGCCGAGCGACCCAAGGCCATCGTCCATATCGGCAGGAGTGACAGTCAAACTTGCTCACTCGCCGCGCAGCGTCCAGATCGGCGAGGCTTTTCGAGCCGGAGCGACGCTCAGCGAACTGGCTGCGGCCCATGACATCAAGCGCCAGACGGTGATCGCGCATTTGGCTCGGTTCGTCCAGAACAGCGACAGCCTGCCGGAGAAGCGGCTGCTGGCCGAGTCGTCGCTGGTGGCCGAGGTTCAGGAGCAGGTACTGGCTGCTTTTCAGAAGCACGGTGCCGAGCGGTTACGTCCTATCTTCGAGTTGTTTGAAGGCGAGATCAGCTATGAAGAGCTGCATTTGATGCGCGTCGTTCATTGGAATCGTCACAGACGGAGCCCAAGAGACATTCCGTAACGCGCTCGATGCCGGAATTCGTAAGCGCGGATACCCCCTGTGGGGGCCTGGGCGCTCTGCAGGAAGGAGGATCGATCACCGGGAGGAGCGCGCGAGTTCCATCGGGATTCTGGATCATGCGGATTGAGGTTACATTCTTTTCTGAGAGACCGATCATTTTGCCTTGGGACTACCTCGATTGGTTGCAGGGGATTTTCTATCGAGCGATGGAGCGAGGCATCCCTCAGTTGGCTCATCGGGTACATGATGAGGGATTCACGGGGGGCGGCAAGCGGTACAAGCTGTCTACCTTTTCGTTACTTTATCCGGAGCGATATCAGGTGGTATCTGGGGGATTGAGGGTTGAAGGAATCTTGCGCTGGTGGATCTCTTCGCCGCTCGGACGAGTGATTGAGGCCGTGGCTTTGGGGTTACTTAGTGAGCCGGAGATATGGCTTGGTCAGTATCGCGTGCAGGTGGGCGAAGTACGGGTGGTGCCGATACCACAGTTCACCAGTCCGATGACGCTAATAACCCTCTCGCCGATCTTCGTCTCTACGGGTGAGCGCGATGCAGCGGGTCGATTCCAGAAACGATTTCTTTCACCCGGGGAGCCGGATTTTGTTCGCGTGTTGAACGAGAATGCGCGACGTAAAGCGGAGGCCGTATGGGGGAGGGTTCCAGAAGGTGAGCTCCGGTTTGAATGGCTCGGTCGTCCGGAGTCGAAACTGATCACGGTGAATCACTTTCGGGTACGAGGGTGGATGATGTCGTTTCGCGTGAGCGGACCGAGGGAGTTGATTGAGATTGGGTATGAAGCGGGCTTCGGCGAGCGTAATGCCCAGGGATTCGGGATGGTGCGGATGGAGGGTGTCGACGGTGAATAACCCGGTAGTCCTCCGGATGGGTTGAGTGGTGCGACGGAGCGGGGATAGCTGGCTCGGCAAAAGTGAATGACAACAAGATCGGATGGATATTGGGTGTGCTTCTGCCTGGAGAATGGGGTGATGGAAGCGTGCTTACCTGACCAGATTGGGTACTTTTCAAGAGGTCGTGGATTGACACAACGCTGCTGGGTCAATTATCTGTAGAAGAGAAATTGAGCGAGTGGAGAGTTGCTTTGACTCAGGTTGCTGAGTTAGAGCTTAATTGATTTTGTTTGTAGGAGGAGCACTCGTGCGACTAAGACTCGTGCTGGAGAATAAAGCTGCTATTACTATTCCCTGGGATTATCGAACGGCGCTCACCGCGGCTGTTTATGAGACACTAGCAGCAGCAGATCCTGAGTATAGTCATTGGTTACATCGACAAGGATTCCAGCAACGCCAAGGCCATCGTACATTTCGCCTGTTCGTTTATTCAGATTTCATGCCAGTGCATTATGAGGTTGTTCCTAAGGGTTTAGCGAATGTCCAATGGCTTGGGTGGCACCTCAGCAGTCCGGACAAGCGGTTCGTAGAGAAGTTCATCGATGGGTTAAAACGAAAAGGGATGATGCTGAGTTTGTTCGGCAATTTCCTAGAGGTTCTAGATGTCGCAGTTGTAGATGTGCCGAGCATCTCAGGTAACTCTGGATTTCACACGATTTCACCTATTGTAGTCGCCAAGGGGAGCATGTCAAACAGCCGACATCCAGTTTATCTACGCCCAGATGATCCCGAATTTGTAGATGCACTGGAGAGAAACCTCATTGCCAAGTGGGAAGCCTTTCATCAAAAAGTCTGGAATGGGGGCGAATTCGGCATTCGAGTTTGGGCACCGAAATCTAAACTGGTGCCAGTTTTCAACATCTGTGTACGGGCTTGGCATCTAAGACTGCAAATGTGGGGATCTGACGAACTCATCTGCTTCGCGTACGATGCCGGGCTGGGCATCAAAAACAGCCAAGGATTTGGTATGATCGAACCGGGAGGATGAGCCATGATTGCGACGCTCATTCAAGTTGCCAAGGAGATGGCCCGTTATGAAGGGAAAAAGCGCAGTTGGGACCAGGAACGAGTTATCTTGCACCGCCTTTGCGAGAGCGCCATCAAGGGGAAAAACGTCCCAAAAGTGGCAGTGCTTGATGTGACGAATCGGAAGGTTCATCTTGAAGATTACAAGGATGATGAGAGATACAAGTATCTCTATGCCTTGTCCACCGGGAAGCATGCCATAGGTCCCTCGTGGTTCCTGGATTTTCGTAAAGCCGAAGATGGGAAACGGCACACGGGCGGTGCTAGGAGGCCGAAAAAAAGTCGCAAGGAGCTTATCCAAACGGGAATCAGAGAAATACGCGCTTCCGTGACAATCCAGGAAGAACGAGTGTGGGAGGACCTCGCCCTGCAATTGACTGAATTAACGAAAAATGAACTTTTTGTCCTCATGACCATTATGCAGGATGGGAAGATGCCAGGTGAGCGGGACAACTTCCGTGAAAGATTCATTCGCAAAAAGATCCTGGGTGAACGAAGAGCAGCATCAAAAGGCAATGGCCGCTGTGCAGCTTGCAGCAAGGAGACGAGCGTTAGCTCCATCATTCCTTTTCGCTTCTTCACTGTGGAAAAACTCGGCTTTAGTCCAATGGGGCATGAGGAACAGGTTTGGAAGTATGCTCCTCTTTGCGAAGAGTGTGCCAAATGGCTCTATGTAGCTGAGAGCTATCTTCAGGAAAATCTCAGCACCCGAGTCGCTGGCAAACCCACCTATCTTGTGCCTGATTTGGAACCAGAGGCAGCCAAGATCGAGGGGTCCTTCGTTCACTTCCTGTGGGAATGGCGCGAGCGCACAAAAGGTAAGACCGCGCCGGAGGGAGGATTTCCTAATGTCGAAGGCGAGCAACCTGATGCTTTGACCAATCTCTTTAAGGGACTCGTTGAAGAGTCAGAAGGGCAATTCAAGGCTCCATTTCGCTCGGCTTCGCTCATCTTCTACCAGCCGGGCCAGAAGTTCATGCTCCTGTACGCGATCTCTGAGATACTTCCCATCAACCTGAGAAAGGCAAAACAACGGTTAGCAGGATTGCGCAAGCTCTTGCGAGAAAACGTCCTCGGCGAGGGCGGGGCTATGCTCGCGCCGCGATTGCAAGCGGATTTCGAGTTTGTAGGACGGGCATGGAAGTGGCCGCGCCGGGGACAGAGCGACTCACAGGGCACATTGAAATTCACCCCAATGCATCTTGTCGAAACCATCTTGACAGATCAACGCCTGCCGCAGCGAGAGTTCTGGCAGGATACTGATAGCCTCTTGCGAGCTACATATCAGGAAACTATTGGCAGCAAAGATCAAAAGCAGTCCGTGCAAAGCGCCCTCGCCGACCGTGCGAGACTCATTTGGGCAATATGGGCGCTGGCTTATCGTTCTAAAGAAATTGAAGGAGGTGCGAATATGACGACACAAACAATGGCGCAAGCCACCAGTCCTGGCGTGGACGAGGAATTCTGGGAGAGCTTCTTCCAGCCGAGGATGCTGCTCGATTCGGCCTCGAAACGCGCGGTATTTCTCGTCGGCGTCCTCTTCGGCAGGGTGGAAAGCAGGCAGCGAAGCGAGCGACAAAGCAAAGCGGGCGAGATGCCGATCATCAGCCGCTTGCGAGGACTCGCGTTGTCGCAGACTGAGATGATGATGAAACTCCTGCCGGAATTGATGCTGAAACTTCGTCAGTTGGACAGCAATACGCGAGTGATCCAGGCGATTCAACAGGCCGCAGCCCATTATGCTTCTCAAAATGGGAAGCTTTCAGACGAAGAGGCGCGATTCTGTTTTTGTCTGGGTTGGGCGCTTTCGTGGACGACGGTAGAAGCGGTCCGTGAGGCATTAGGAGTACCGCCGAGCGAGGAGGAAGTTCAAGGAGGACTCTCCGGGGAAGAGAGGTGAGGAGAAATTCTAAACAAATTTGGAGGTGCGCTATGGAACAGGCAACAACCCAATCAATGAGCGAGAGAATTTATCCATATCGATCGGAGATCCTTTTCCTTTATGATGTCTTTCGTTGTAACCCCAACGGCGATCCATTCGAGAACCGCCCAAGACAGGATCCCGAAACGGGGCGAATTGATGTCACGGACGTGCGCCTGAAGCGCACTATCCGTGATTACATATCGCGCTACAGACATCGCCATCCGGATGATGGTTTGGAGGTCTTCGTTCGCGTCGCTGACGAGAGGGCCTTGACTGCCGAGCGACGATATGAGGAGATCTTTGGACAGCTGCCCGAAACGGGAGACGAAATGGAGACGCGTAACCGGCTCATTCAGAGATGTATAGATGTGCGGATGTTCGGTGGACTCGTGCCCATCACGAAGAAGAAGCTTGCAAGGAGCAAGAAAGAAAAGTCAGAGGCCCAGCCAAAGGGCGATAAGGAGACTGAAGGTGGAGGCGTACAATTGACAGGAGCAGTACAGTTTAATCCTGGACAAAGTCTACACGCTACCGAAGTGCTCGAAATCGCAGGCACGGGTGGGTTCGCCTCCTCAGAGAGAGCTCGCCAAAAAACGTTCCGCCGGGAGTTCATCGTTCCTTATGCCCTCATCGGCTTCTACGGCGTGATCAACGAGAACCTGGCGGGAGAGACCGGACTGACTGAAAAGGATGTGGAGCTCCTTATGGAGGCACTGTGGCATGGCACGATGGCGCTACATTCTCGCTCTAAGGCGTTTCATCATCCACGGCTACTCTTGCGTTTTGACTTCCAAAACGAAACTCAGTGTGGTTACTTCTTGGATCGGGTGGAGTTAGATCATAAGGTGGGAGACGAACGTCGCATCCGTTCGCCGAGAGATTATACGGTGAAACTGGACGGAGTGCTCCAGGTTGTTGAGCCGCGCAAAGCGGACTTGGCGAGAGTGGAATGCTGGATAGACGCTGGGTTGAACTTGTCGCCGGAAGATCTGAAGGGGAAATTAGCCGATCTCCTCGGTAGTAAAAGAGAAGCGTTGACCATTAAAGCATTCTGACAAGGAGGGACATCTTGGCTAACGAGATACCGGTGTGCCTCTTCGAGATTCGGGGTCAATTCGCTCACTGGCGTAAGTGGTTCACGACCACCTCAGCCCTCACCTATAGCTTCCCTCCGCGGACGGCGGTTATTGGGATGATCGGTGCTATTCTAGGCATTCCGCGAGGAGATGTGGCTGAGGCTTTCAAAATAAGTACCACACGCATTGCTGTGTGTCCACTGAATCCGATTGTGAAAGATCGCTTGCCTGAGAAGTGGCGTCAGAGTCCTCCACGGATCGCCAGAGGGAAATTCGACGCGGCCAAGATGGGCGAATCTTTCCAGGAGAACCTGGAGGTCATTCGCCGACCTCGATATCGAATCGTCTTCTGGCACAGCAATCAAAAGTTGATGAGGAAGTTGGCAGAGCGGTTGAAGGAAAAGCGCTGGGTCTATCCGCCGTGTATGGGGATCATGGGTTTTCTGGCTGATGTGAAATGGGAAGGCGAGGGTCTCGTGGAGGAAGTTGCAGTCAATCAGGCTGAAATCCACACCGTTCTCCCGCTCACGGAGGAGATGGCGCAGAAGATCGATCTTTCTGGTTCACGAGCATATCTCCGAGAGGAGCGCATCCCTAACGAAGTCTTCTCTGACCGGACGTTTCATCATCTGTATCTTGCATATGTGTCGCGTGACACAATCCCTCTTCGGGTGCGAACCACAGAAGGCAGAATCCCAATCTTCATGCTCAGGCGGGGACAACTACGAGGTATGTTTTTTGAGCGATGCGCGAGATGACATTCAGAATACGGCTAGCACCTCGATCTCATAGCTGAGGGGATAAAGTGAAGACGCTGGATGGAAACGGGAAAGAAGCGACACTTGTTCGCCTGTTGCTCGGCGACGTGGATGCGATCAAGACGTTCGTATACGAGACGAACGCTTTGCCGGAGATTCGTGGTGGGAGCGAAATCTTACTGGAATTGGAAGGCGAAGTAAAGCAGCTTATCCAGCAACGGTATGGCGCCAATAACCTGATCTACTGCGGTGGAGGAAGCTTTCTCGCAATTGTGCCTGATGGCGACGCAGATGCCTTAAAGCGGGAGATTGAACGACTTTACCTTAAGCGCACGAAAACCGCGACTATCACCGTTGTGACTTCGGAACCAGTTGACCGAGCCAATCTGGAACGGGGCATCTCACCGCATGATGGGCAAACCACCCGTCAGCTGCAAGGACGTGGTGTCGCCCAGGATCTGATCTTCAGTCATTTTGAAGCGATTGTGGTCGAGCGGATGAAGCGAAAGAACTTCGGCGAGTTCGTGGCCCGACTTACGGGGAAGCTCCAGGAAGCCAAGCGGCGAAAAGAGTATACTCCCTTCCATGAGACCCTGTCTATTCATCAGCGATGCCAGTCCTGTGGGAAACGAGCTGCTGAGTCGTGGGATGACGTGCGAGAAGAATGGCTCTGTGGCGTATGCTTAAAGAAGCGCCGAAAAGGTCGGGAGGAGAAGCGAGATGTTCTGGGGAGATTCCGCATGTGGGCCCAGCAGAAAAAAGGTGCGGAAATTGTCGGCAAAGCGCCGGGGGATTTGGATACCATGGCAGCCAGAGAAGGAAGAATTGCCCTGCTCTATGCCGATGGGAACAATATGGGTGATCTCTTGCAGCGAGCGGAATCCCCGGAGTTATACCGCCACATTTCCAAGGCGCTGACTGTTGCGACTGAGGAAGCCCTTTTTGAAGCCATCTGGAGTACGTTCGGTCAAGAGCGTCTCACCGATGCGGGGACGCCATTGCCATTTGAAATCATCGCCCTTGGCGGAGATGACGTGGTCGTTATTGTCCCAGCGAGTGCTGGCTGGACGCTAGCAGTGAGTATGTTAAGGAAATTCGAATGTCATCCTAAGATAAAAAGTCTTCTGGGTGAAATCCGCGACGAGGGGCGCGAGATCCATTTGAATATGTCTGCCGGACTGGCAATCGCCGACGTGAAGTATCCTATGAGATTTCTCTTCGACTTGACAGAAGGGCTTCTCAAAGAAGCGAAACGGCTGGCGCGAGAGAAACAAACGGGAACGCTCTGTCATCTGTGGCTACGAGCGCCGACCGTCTCGGAGGACGCCAAAGAGTTATTGGACGACCTATACATGCGTAATCGGGATCGAACTAAGCGCTGTTTGACAGCTCGCCCTTACATGGTGAACCAAGCCAGAGAACTGTTGCATCTTGCGCGGGATCTCCTGGCAATCCCTGCCTCTCAACGTCGGGCATTGGCGGAAGCTACTGAGATAGGAGTGCATGTGTCGCTCAACTATGCATTGTATCAGACTACATCTATGGGGAGCGAGGAAAAGAAGCAAACCTTGCGAGATGCCTTCCGCAAGTTAGGGCTACTTCTAGACGCAGGCTCACTGAACGCCAATGGCTTCTGGTTCTGGCGAAGAAAAAACGGCATATGGCAGACGGCGCTTCTAGATGTGTTAGAGCTGATAGAACTGGGAGCGCATAAGTATCCTATTACGGAGGTGGAACATGACTAGTCGACTTGCAGTTGATTTTCGGTTCTGTCTGGTCTCAGGCGTACATGTCACCGGGGAACGGGCAGAGCTTTGGACTGACAAGGCCCTGGTGCTAGATTGGCGCGAGGTCAGGCATCCTGTCGTGCCAGCGACCACACTGAAAGGGTGGCTGCGCGACGGGGCTGAACGGGCGCTACGGAGCCTGGGCGTGCAGGTTTGTGATGCATCTAGCGCTTCTACCATCTGCGGTCGATGCTCGGTATGTGAGGCTTTTGGGCATCCTGGAAGAAAATCACCTTTGCGCTTTCGCGATGCAAGGCTTTCCGATGCTCTCCGGGATATGAAAATGAGCGCCTCCTTGAGCCGGCATCGCAAAACAGCTTACGAGGAGCGACTCTTTTCCACTGAGGTAGCCTGGGCTCCGGTGCTAGAGGGCACTATCGATGGTATTTTCTCCTCGCCAGACAAAGCGCTACGAGCGGCAGCTCTCCTTTGGCTTGGAGCAAAAATGGGGTTTGCGATCGGAGCAGCGCGCTCGCGGGGTCTGGGGTGGCTGGGATTAGAATCCTTCCAGACAAAGGTGGATAATGAGAAGCGGAAAGAAGCCGAACTCGCTCAGCAGATACAAGAAATGACTCGGGAAGTCAGAGGGATGAGTATATGATCGAACATTTTTTGGCTTTGACTCCGGTTGAAGCCATCCAAACCGGCGAGATCAAGCCGAAAGGAGATTATTTGGGTACGCGGGGGTACATCCCCGGTAGTGTGCTTCGAGGCGCGCTCGCCGAATGGCTCAAAGCACAGGATAAAGCTAGTCAAATTCTCCCCATAGTGCAGCAGATCCGATTTGGCAACCTTTTCCCTTCGGTATCCGAGGCCGTTTGGACCCTACCGTTCCCCATGACGGCGATGGAATGCAAGCTCCATAGTGGCTTCCGAGAAGTTCCCCTCGGAGATGCTAGGAATGCCGGACATGGCATTCGGGATAGCCTTCTTATTGCCCTTGCGTATGCTGAGCTGGAGCGGTCAGGGGCTCGCTTCCCTGTGCCGAGGCTTCTTCGCTGTACTTTTCGGGACAAGGATGGGAAACCCTGTGGTGGGCGGATGGAGCGTGTGGGTGGATTTTACGCCAAGCTTCCAGAAGGGTGGAAAAAGGTATCCATCCCTCGAGCTGTACAGACCAAAGTGGCACTCAGCCGCTACCGTCGAGCGAGTCAAGAGCAGATGCTTTATCGCGTGGTCGCCTTGCGTCCTCAAGGGGTATTCGTGGGACGCGTTTGGACGGATGATCCGGATATTCTAGATGTTCTCCGAGAGGCGGTGCAAAATATGGGCGTTGGCGCGCTCACCACGCGAGGATTCGGCACAGCCAGCTTGAGAGAGAGCGATGTTCGTTTTCCAACGATTGATAAACGACTCAGAACCTTCAATGAGAAGCTCCGGGAAGTCTGGCACGATCTGGCTGAATTGACAAAACAGGTAGGAAGTTCCGTTTCAGATGAGCCTGAGAAGACATACTTCAGCGTGGACCTTCTGTCACCCGCAATTTTCACAGATCCTTCTGGAATCCCTACACTGAAACTGCGATTACAACTCAACGGCACCTGTCTGGAACCCGTCTGGTGGGCAACACAACCTGTCTTCGTAGGAGGCTTCTCTACGGCATGGGGAATGCCAAAGCCCACCGCCCTCGGCGCAGCGATGGGTAGCGTGTACGTGTTTCGTATCGAACAAACAGAGAATGAGATCATTCCTGCGCTGAAGAACATTGAAACTCAAGGTGTTGGTCGGCGGTCAGACGAGGGGCTTGGTGAAATACTCATCTGTCATCCGTTCCATGAGGAGGTGATGCTGGTATAATGCTCGAAACAAAATTGTTCCTTGCAATAGAAAAAGAGCTGGACCAAATCGTCCAACTAGCGGAAAAGTGTATTACGGAGACGAATGCGGCGTCCACTAACATGGAGGAGGCCCAGTTCAGGAACTTTCAAAATCTGGCAGCGGCGACGGATTCAGTGCTGGTATTGGAAAACTTTATTGCCTACCAGATAGGGCGGAAAAAGGTGGATGCCAGTGTCGGACGCCGAATATTACAAGACATGGAGAGCTTGGACCAAAAGGCGCGAGAAATTTGTCGACAGCAGCCAGAGGAAATCCTCCGGAGATTGAGAATGGAGCTCGTTCGGCTGTATCTGGGCTTTCTCGTACGCAAATTCATAGCAGAGAGGAAAAGTTGATATGTCCATAATGCGCTCGCGCGTGAGTATGTGGCCATTGACTTCGCCAAAGATCCTGGCCGCGCTCAAGAGGGCACCAGAAGTGCATTGCCTCTTTCAGGCGGAGGTAAGCGCATGGCTGCAACAGCACAAAGGTCGCAATAGGGAGGCATCACCATGACAAATTTTTTCCGCTTCGAGAACCAAACGATCATCAATGCCACGTTGGTGATGCGAACAGCGTTGTCGGTTGGGAGCCGCGCTTCACTCTTGCCAGCAGGCTCCGATCTACCGGTCATGAAGACGCCCGAGGGCATCCCCTATATCCCTGGTTCTTCGCTCAAGGGAGTAGTGCGCACATATACAGAGCGGCTGCTGCGAACGCTGGATGAACTGGGGAAAAAATATCAAAACCAGCGCCTCTGGGCATGCGACCCGCTCAGCGAAAGAGAACGTTGCGTGATGGGAACATGCTGTGAACGTTGCGAAGATTGCACGGGAAATTGCTGCCCGGGATGTGATAGATGCAAATCCTGCATGGTCAAGCGTCATAAGCGCGACAGCGCGCTGGATGATGCAGCATTCGCGATAGAACTGTGGTCACACTCCTGTACGGCGTGCCGGCTCTTTGGTTCACCTTGGCTGGCGTCGCGCGTGGCGTTCCAGGATGCGATGCTCGAGAACCGGGATGAGCTTCTACGCTTGACCGAGGTGCGTGACGGCGTGGGCATTGACCGCGACCTCGGGGCGGCGAAAACCGGCATCAAGTACGACTTTGAAACCGTGCCAGCAGGAGCCTCCTTCGGCATTCGCATCATCGTGGAAAATACTGAGGACTGGGAAGTAGGATTACTTCTCTTGGCACTCAGGGCCATTCAAGAAGATACCTTACCGCTTGGTGGTAAAACGACTCGAGGGTTGGGTTGGGGTGCTCTGAAAAATCTGGCGATCCGCTGTGTGGATAAAGCTAATCTTCTAGGATATCTCGCGGGCACTACACAGCCTCGAACAGTCACCCCAGAGGAGCTGCTCCGAACCTTGACATCGGCCCTGAAATGAGGAGGAACAGCTATGCATAAGCGGCTGTGGAACGTTTCCAAACTGGAATTTAAACTTGTACCCAGGGGACCTCTCCTCATCAAGTCGGGCGCGCTCTCGCCGAATCCCTCACTCCCGGATATGCAGTTTGTGCGTACGATGACGGTTCAAGGGGAGATGGTCTTTATTCCCGGTTCTTCTCTCAAGGGTGTTTTCCGCAGCTTCACCGAGAAGGTACTTCGCACGGCAAACGCTTCCTGGGCATGCGACCCTTTTGCGGAAGACGCCTGTGGACACAGGCTCAGCGAGTTTGATGATACAGCGCGCATCTATCGGGAATCCTGCTATGCCTGCAAACTTTACGGGCACACGCGGTTGCGTGGTCGACTCGTCTGCACAGACGCATATCCCGAGGACGAAGTAAAGACTGAGATTCGTTATGGGGTAGCGATCTCTCGCTTGACCCATGCTGTTTCTGTAGGGCCTTTTGACATGGAAGTGTTGGTGGAAGGTAGTTTCACTGGATCATTCGTGTTGGAAAACTTTGAAGTCTGGCAACTGGGACTTTTAGCACTGACGTTCCAGGCGATCAACGACGGGCTCGTAAAAATCGGCTTTGGGAAGAACCGCGGCTTTGGCGAGGTTTCTCTTACGCCGACGCGCATTATCATAGAAATGGCCAAGCGGTCGGATATCCCAAAGGGTGAGATCTGGGGCGTGGGCAAGTATGTGTCAGTGGAGGAGCGTGAGCGCTATGGACTTAAAGCCAATGATCTGCTCACTGGTCTCCCAAAAGTGCAGGAGGAAAACTTGGCTATTTTCGTTCGTCGCCAATACACGGGTGATCACTGGCGGATAATTGCCGAGAAAGCCACGGCCAGTCTTTCCCTGCTGGAGGTGCGGACATGAAAGAAGGCTTCGTATACGGTGGCGTTCTTTGCCTCTCTACTCTTCAGAAGTTGTGCAAAAAGCTAGGGCTCCGAGTACAACTCTCCTGGAGCCTCACACTGCTGGACTTTTTCGAAGAATTCCGGGATGCCGGAACAGCTTTCGATGTAACTTGTGAACTCCGCTGGCACCGACTGGACGAAGAGAGATTTGAAGTCCTGGTGCTCAGTGACCAGCCTATCGAAGATCTACCATTGCAGATCCTGCCTGGGCAATGGCAGATCGAAGAGTACATGACCCAGCTTATAGACCTTACATCGCCTCAGTTTTCTGCACAATTTGAAACCTATCCTGAAGTGAGCACTTCAAATGCCCGGTTGCGCTGTCGGGCATTTTATCGGGATGGCGTGGTGATATTCGTCAGCCCACGGGAGATATTGCCGTATGAAACCGCGGAATCCGAATGCTGAACCAAAACCCTTCATATGGATACACATTCCCAGGGAAGCACCTCAGCGAAGTGCTCCTGCAACTCATGAGCGCTTCACAGGTTTGACCGGCAAGCTGGGGCTTTCGTTCACGGTGGTCTCGGAGTATTTGTTCATCGGCTCCGGTTCGTATGAGTTTGATCCGAAAGCTCGGGGCGATCGACCTGACGTGTGGTATACCTTTTATCGAAGAAACGAGCAGATTTGCGTCCCGGGGACGAGCCTCAAAGGTGCCATTCGTGCTATCGTGGAGGCGATCTCTAATTCGTGCATATCACAGTATCGCCGTCGCAGGGATGAGCGAGTTTCCCCTTACCACAAACCATGTCAGAGTATGAAGAAGCTCTGCCCAGCTTGTCGATTGTTTGGTACCACGGGATTTCGCGGGAGAGTTCATTTCGCGGATGCCTTGCCCGCAGCCGAGGCTGGGCCCACTGTGGTTAAGATCAGCGAGCTTTGGGAGCCTAGGATTTCCAGAGGCCGCAAGTTTTATGAGGTGAAGCAGGTGCCTGAATTACCTGACTCACGCCCTCAGCGCAACTGTCGCTTCGTGGAGGCCATGCCAAAAGAGACGCGGTTCTGCACAACATTGCATTTTGAAAACCTCATCCAGGCGGAGCTCGGATTGCTTTTTCATGCGCTCGGCTGGCAAGTGACAGAGGGTGATTTTGATCCCCATGCGTTCACACCGAAACTTGGTGGCGCTAAACCTCGCTGTTTTGGTGCCGTGGAGTTCAACCCACTTCAGCTCATGCTATGGAAGAAATCTCAATCGGGGCTCCTGCAGGCAGAGAATTTGGGGCAAGATCCTATGAAGAATCTTCTGACTCGCTGTCTAGAAGAGGCTCGAAAAACACGCATACTGCATGAGCCTTCCTGGCAACAGCTTATAAAAGGTATGCAGAAACAAAGTCGGTCTTGTCCAAGGGAGTTGTACTGATGACAACGGATAAAAAAGTAAAACTCGCAAGGAAGATCGGAGGCCAACTCACGGGAATTACCCCATCAGAATGGAGCAAGTGGAGTTTGTATGCTACGCACTTTGGACTCTCAAGGGCTATTCAATTTGCTCGAACAATGAAAAATTCTCCATCTTTAAGGCCGGGGCCAAAGCAGTCGTATCGAACAATTGCTGGGGTTATGAGGCGTTTCCAAAAAGAATTGGAAAGACTTTCCCAGTCAGATCTCGCTGAGGTACTTGGCTATATACGACAAGCCCTTTTTGCCCGGAGAGGTTGAGGCTGGGAATTCAAGCATGAAATTATGGTGTCAGCCATTGTGGATAGCATGATACTCATGCACTACGACAATGGTCATGACCAGGCGATCGATTGGTGGGAGCGGAGTGTTGAAGACGGCTGGCGATTTTACGTTTCGATCATCTCACTAATGGAAAGATTTAAGGGCATTGCTGGAATGTACGGCTCACGAGACGAGGTTCTACAAGGCTTCCGGGAGCGTCTGTACACGATGAAACGAGAAAAGAAAATCATTCGTGTTTTGCCAATCACTCGGAGAATCAGTGATCATGCCAGGAAATTGATGGTTGAGTATTGCCGGAGAAAGACTCCTTCGTCGAACCGGGGTCGAATGGAAGCTTTAATCTGCGACATGCTCATCGCTGCAACAGCCTTGGAGCAGGACCTTCCATTGTTTACATTTAATAGCGGGGATTTCGATTGGATCAGTGAGTTAGCTCTGAAAAGGCCGGATTATGAAATTGTTTGGGGAGGAGATGTGTGAAGAAGATCCTTCTCGCCACACTGGGTGAAGCGCCCGCCATTGTCACCGAAGCCATTGACCGACTTGGGGACGATGGAATCCACATAGATTATGTTGTTCTGCTCACAACCAGCGATACCTATGCTCAGAGTGCATTAAAGCTTCTCTATGATCATCTGCCTTCGCATTATCACAATCAAGTAGTTCTTTTTGACGCTCGTATCCTGGAAGCTTTTTACGACGTAGATTCCGACCGAGCTGCTCTCGGGTTCATGCAACAGGCTTGCGCCGCTCTACGGGATTACCGAAAAAAGGGTTGGGAAATCTACGCCTGTCTTGCTGGTGGACGAAAAGCGATGTCGGCGCTTTTGGCATTGGCCGTCCAGTTTTACGGTGCACAACGGCTTTTCCACGTGCTCGTTGATGATCCAGTTCTGGAGGAAGAAGGGCATATCCTCAAGCTTAGAAATATGAGTGCTGGAGAGCAAAACCGGGTTCTCCATCCTCCTGTAGGACAGATCAAGCTGGTGAACCTCCCCTTCGTTGGACTTTTCCCGCTCCTTGGGGAGATTGTTTCTGGACTAAAAGAACGAGCAGTTTCGCAGGAAGTACGCGTGCTGCTGGAACAGAACAGTCTTCTCGCTCAGGAAGGCATTACCGAACTTGGGCAGATGGTGCTGCGAGTATTAGAAAGTGTGGAGACTCTTCCCGAACCCAGAGCGGGTGATTGTGAAATCAAACTGGCGAAGAGGGAACCCAAAGAAGAAAAAAACACCCAAGCATGGGCCGAGCGCATTGCCAATCGCTTCCTTTTTGTGGAGTGTGTTGAAGACATCGGCTGGCGAGAAGGACAGCCCAAGGTGAAGGCCGAGCCACCAAATATATTGATCGTTTTTCTTCCCGGACGCCGTGTGGCGGGGATAGGTTTCCGTCTGATCACCACAACCCGAACTGAAGGCCAGTTGGAGCGAGTCCGTCAAGAAGTAGAGCGATGGATTGAAAGGGAGGTGTGATGAGGAGTGTCCTATTGACTTTCCTAGGCCCCGGACGATATGAAACTATCACCTACACTTGGCAGGATAAATCCTACACAACACATCTTCTTCCTGAAGCTGCTTGGCGGTCGCACACGCCCTGCATGGAAAAGCTCGAAGATTGCTCTATGACTCGCCGACGACAGGCGAAGTACTTATCTTTGATCACACAGCAAAATAAGAAGAGAGCAGGAGAGCTCACCCAATGCGAGAGTTGATTTCCCATCCCCCTGATGCATCTGGATGCCCCATTCGCCTCTACGATCATCTCTCTGAGGTGGGCCATCGGGCGGCGAAGTTATTACTACGCCTGAAATCCCATTTGAAGCTGGCTATTCCCTGCGAAGAGATTGTCCGGGCTGCTTTCATCGTCGGGAGCACGCATGATTTTGGCAAGGCAAAACGTCAGTTTCAGCAATATATTTGGGGCGGGAAAGGAAGAGATAAAGAGCACGCCGCTATTTCTTCAATTTTCGCTTTCATCGTTGCCTTGAAGGTATTCGGCCAGAAGCCACAACCGGCGCGCTTACTTCCTTTCATTTGTGCATATGCCGTTAGCCGTCATCACGGATTGCTATGCAATCTGGAGGAAGCTTTCGAAGAAGCGACCATCGAATATCAGATCGCCATTGCCCAAAATAACATAGATGAACGCTTGTGGGATTTCGAGTTCAGATGTGAGCCCTTAGGTCTCACCATCCGCTTCTCCGATTACCGAGAACAATTCGAAACCATTACGGCAGATCAGATAATGAAGTGCTTCCGAAAGTTCGGCGACCTGCTCAGGCAAAAAGCTGATGAAAGCGATGCTTCCGAAAGTTGGCTTGTCGATCTTTATTTTGCCCTTTTGCTCATCGTCTCTACGCTGACCGAAGCCGATGTCGCCTGCGTCATTTCGGCACCTGAGCCGAGACCAGCGCAATCACTTGATCCTGAACGAGTTCACAAATATGCGTTCGCTCAACCCGCGGCGAGTCCCTCGTTTCAGCGACTCCGCGAACTTGCCTGGGAGGAGATTCAAAAGCACATCGAGACCTCGAACGCGTCGGCTCTCCGCTTGACGCTCCCGACGGGGCTGGGCAAGACGCTAATGGGTCTCTACCTCGCTGGAGAGGTGCAGCAGCGACGAGGAGGACCAAATCCCGTCATCTATTCACTCCCATATCTCTCGATCATTGAGCAGACCACCGATGTAGCCCGTCGAACGTTTCCTGAAGGCGAGAGTAACGTGTCTGTGATGCAACATCATAGCTTGAGCTTTCCCGATGAACGGAACGAAGGGATTTTTAACTTCGAGAGAGCGCGGTTTGCTTTGGAAGACTGGGATGCCGATCTGGTGATCACGACATTCGATCAACTCTTTTATTCGTTTCTATCCTCAGATCGTGGTTTTATCCGGCGATTCTTTCGCTTGCCAGGAGCCACGCTTCTTCTGGATGAAGTGCAGACGATTCCTGCTCGTCTGATCCCGGCTGTGGAAACATTTCTTCAGAAACTTCGTCAAAAACTCGATATCGGAATCATCTATATGACAGCCACCCATCCACCTTTCCTCCAGACGATCTCCAGCCCCGTCTGCGATGAGAGAATGTATTTTCAGTCGCTTAATCGAACATGCCTCCATCTCGAATTAGATCCTATGCCGTTCAGCGATTACATCTCTCAACTTGGTGATTGGCTGCTTCAGCGGAAAAATAGAAAGATTTTACTCGTGGCTAACACGATTCGGAGTGCAAAGGAACTATTCGCTTATCTCAGAAGGCTTGAGCAAGACGAGCCTGATTTTCAGGAACTTCGACTCTTTCATCTATCCGGGAGTGTAGTTCCTGTAGAACGGCTTGAGCGTATTCGACAAATTCGCGCACTTCTGCAAGAGAATCCGGAAGCGTGGGTTGTCGTCGCCTCTACGCAGTGCGTGGAGGCAGGAGTTGATCTGGACATGGATGAAGCGGTTCGGGATTTTGCTCCATGGGATTCGCTCCTGCAAATTTGTGGGCGTGTGAATCGATTCAAGAGGAGATCGCGCGCCAATGTCTGGATCCATCGCTGGGTGGATGATGATATGGATCAAATGCGAGAGTTCCATAGCTACATCTACGATTCAGTCTTCACTGATGCCACTTTATCTGTCCTCGCAAATCGTGGTGAGATTGACGAAGAGGAGTACTGGGAGATCCAGCGAAAGTATGTGCAAGAGTTAGAGCGACGGCTGTCGAGTGAGGAATCGAGGGAGCTTCTCCGATCGGCGCTCGCCTGGAGGTTTGACGAGCTTAATTTTCAAAAACTCTTTCGCGGAAAAGAAACGGCTTGGAAAATTTCAGTGTTCTGTGTTGCCGATGATACAGCCGAGTACCTCAAGGAGATAGCGATTGAACTGTGGTCGAGCAAACAACCTCAGCGGGCACTCGAACTTTTGACGGCGCTTTGCAATTCACCTGCTCTTTTTCGACCGCTGAACGATTTTCTACGCATTGAACCGTCGGTCGTAAAACAGTATGCCCAGAGTTTGCGAGATGCTTCCCGGCGTCAATTGCGATTTGCAGTGGGCAAGCTGCTCCAACCGATGTTCCAGGCTTATACGATTTCTCTTCCAGTTCGAAGGCTGGAGGAATTGCCCTTTGGTCATATTGCGGAGGGGTTCCCATACCTATCACGCGATATATATCAGGCCCTGAATAACAATATAGAAGAGGCGCAAGGGATTGCATACCTTGATTGCATCATTTAGAACGCTGATCGTCATGACCGACGAAGAATTTGCTCAACTCAAGACGAACGGTGTCAAGGTCAATTATTACGCCGTCTGTCCGCGCAAGCTCTGGTTCTATAGTCATGATATTCGTATGGAACGCGAGAGCGATCGCGTCTCACTTGGCCGACTTCTCCATGAGCGAGCTTATCGGGATAAGCCACGTCGGGAATTGCTCATCGATAATCTCATCAAGATCGACTTGCTCGAAAGCGAAGGCAAGGTGCTCGAAGTCAAATACTCCCGGCGCATGAAAGAGGCTGCTCGCCTTCAGGTCCTCTATTACCTCTACTACTTAAAGCGCCAAGGCGTGACTGGCTTGACCGGCGAATTACGTTTCCCCAAAGAACGACGGCGCCAGTCCGTGACTTTGACCGAGGAGGCCGAACGGGAAGTCGAAGCTGCTTTGCGGGAGATTCGACGGATTGAGCAGCTGCCGGCTCCTCCTCACGTCGAATTCATGCCTATTTGCCGTCGGTGCGCTTACATTGAGCTGTGCTGGGGATGACGGTGTCGAGTTCCCTTCAGAATAAATGGACATCGCGCCACGAGAGGCACAGCAAATATAATGGATTTCTTCAAGTCGCCCTCTGCAGGCCGGCGGGCGAATCTAGTTGATGGTATGGCAACTCGATGATTTTGTGTCCCTGAAACTGGGAGTGATCGCTCTCCATGGCGAGTCACTCGATTCAGCAATGAGGTGAGAAGAAATGAGATCATACTACATTTTCCAGAATGGGCGACTCCGTCGCAAAGGCAACACTCTCTATCTCGAAAGCGAATCTGCATCATCTGCGCCCGAGGTCGATGAGATCGATCGGCCTATTGGTCTTTCGGATAACGCGGAGCGGCTTGAACTTGACGAACCGGATCAACAGATGATGACCCCTCCTGTCACCGAGGGTCAGGATGAGGAGAATGAGACTGAGTTATCTCCTTCTCAAGCGGGTGTACATACCCAGGATGGGGCTCCTGTTCCTCGATCATCAACTCCTCCACGCCGGCGCGCCATACCGATCGAAGATGTCGAAGAGATCCTTTTGTTTGGCGAGATCACGATGAATACAAAGCTATTGAATTTTCTGGCCCAGAAGAGCGTTCCGGTCCATGTCTTCAATTACTTCGGTTTCTATAGTGGCACCTACTATCCGCGCGAGACCAATGTCTCAGGCCATCTTTTGCTCAAGCAGGTTGAACACTACACTGACACCGCTAAGCGCCTCATCCTTGCCAAAGAGATCGTGCGCGGAGCGTATCACAATTTGCATCGTAATTTGCTTTATTATCGCAATCGTGGCAAAGCGGTACAGGCTGCCGTGGACGCCCTGGAGCGAGAATCGGTGCAGATCGAGCGTGCCGATTCCATTTCTGCTCTGATGGGCACTGAGGGGAGGATGCGGGAGACCTACTATCGAGCATTCAATGATATCTTGAATCTGGAAAGTCCATTTCTCAAACGAGTGAAACGCCCACCGGATAATCTCATCAACACCCTCATCAGCTTCGGAAACTCACTGCTGTATACGGCAGTGTTATCCCAGATTTACCGCACACCGCTCAATCCTACCATCAGCTTCCTACACGAACCAGGCACTCGGCGATTCTCACTGTCGCTGGACCTGGCTGAGATTTTCAAGCCCATCATTGTGGATAAGATGATCTTCAAGCTCATCAATAAGCAAATAGTAACCGAGCGGGACTTGTTGAAAGAACCAGGCGTCGCCTATCTGAAGAAAGCGGCGCGAAAAGTCATCGTTCAGGAGTTCGATGGGCGCCTTCGGGCTACTATTAAGCATCGGCGAATGAGACGAAACGTCTCTTATCGAGGCTTCATTCGGTTAGAGTGTTATAAGCTGGTGCGCCACTTGCTCGGGGACGAACCGTATCGAGCATTGCGAGCTTGGTGGTGAGCGTGATGCCATCGGCTCGTAACAATTGGCAGTCAATATTTAATCGGTCCTGAGGCGCTCCCCACTATGCTGCCCACATCCACGCATGGTAGTCGAGCTATCTCTTTGCCCTGGTTGTGGTCGTCATTCATGATCCATCCATGTCCACGCGGAATCATCTTAACTCATTTCAAAGGAATCTACTCACGAGCATGTCTCGCACAAGTTGAGAATGAAGTATCGACGAGAAGAAATGGTGACAGCCCGTGGTACACATAAGGTTCCACACACGTTGAATATGAAGTAGCACGGGCCGCTATTTGGAGTTGTTTATTTCCTCGGAGGTCAGTGGATATGTATGTCATTGTGGTCTACGATATTGAGCAAGAGCGAGTAGGAAAAGTGTGCCAGTTTCTCCGTCGCTATTTGAATTGGGTCCAGAATTCAGCCTTTGAAGGAGAGTTGAGTGAGGGACGGCTGGAACAGGTCAAAGCCGGGCTGAAAGATATCATCGACCCGGAACATGATTCAATTTATTTTTACATCCTGCGGGAGGCTCGCTGGGTGCGTAAGGAAATTCTTGGTCAAAGCAAAGCTCCTATCAGTAACATCATCTGATTTTTGCCGTCGTTCTCCCCCCTCTTGACGGTTATCGCACATTGACGGCATAATTAGCTTGTGTGTAGCTGTAAGTATTTGAAAATATTATATTCTTTATGGGTCGTAATCGAACCAATGTGGGATTGAAACGGGTGCCCCTAGTGGGCAAAGCGCTTCGCGCTGGGGTCGTAATCGAACCAATGTGGGATTGAAACTCATTGGTATTGGCAATATGCTGATGATTGCTTGCGTCGTAATCGAACCAATGTGGGATTGAAACATTCTTTGCCTTCCTCTCCGTGTAGTCTTCGATGTTGTCGTAATCGAACCAATGTGGGATTGAAACGTAGGATTTGGAGGACGGCACGATGAAGGCAGAACAGTCGTAATCGAACCAATGTGGGATTGAAACGGGATTGTCGGAATTGCAGGAGGCCGTATTCGATGAGTCGTAATCGAACCAATGTGGGATTGAAACGCTCGGGATCATCCAATGTGAAAACCTCCCGCGCAGCGTCGTAATCGAACCAATGTGGGATTGAAACCTCGGGTAAGAAAGCGGGCCAACTCTGGCGCGAAAAGTCGTAATCGAACCAATGTGGGATTGAAACTCGGCCAGATCGCCGATGCCCTCTCCATATCCGACGGTCGTAATCGAACCAATGTGGGATTGAAACAAATAATTAGCATCACGGAGAACGCACAGAGAGAGGGTCGTAATCGAACCAATGTGGGATTGAAACACGGAGGGAACGATGAAAATCGACGTGTTGCGCTCCGTCGTAATCGAACCAATGTGGGATTGAAACGTGGCTATCAGGAAGTATTCGCAGGGAGCGGCGTCAGTCGTAATCGAACCAATGTGGGATTGAAACTGGAGCGGAGGTTCGTCGAGGTATTCATTTATTCCGGTCGTAATCGAACCAATGTGGGATTGAAACCGGCGATGAACTCTCTCGTGCTGTGGCTCAATCAATCGTCGTAATCGAACCAATGTGGGATTGAAACCGGCGAACGCCGAACCCGTCTCCAACCGCAAGGCCGTCGTAATCGAACCAATGTGGGATTGAAACGTTTGACGCAGATGCCTGGAGCGGGAAACGGTAAACCGTCGTAATCGAACCAATGTGGGATTGAAACGCGGGGTGCTCCTTCGTGATCTCGTCGTAAAGATCAGTCGTAATCGAACCAATGTGGGATTGAAACGCAGCAGCGTCAGGGGCAGAGCCGGGGCAATGGTGAGTCGTAATCGAACCAATGTGGGATTGAAACTTGACGAACGCCAGCGCCTCGGGGTTGCTGAACAACGTCGTAATCGAACCAATGTGGGATTGAAACCGGGAAATATTACAAAATCCGGCCCTCGTTCAGCCTGTCGTAATCGAACCAATGTGGGATTGAAACAGAGTCAGAATCATCAAAGCAAGGAAATCTGCTTTGGTCGTAATCGAACCAATGTGGGATTGAAACAGCTTTAACAGCTCCGGCGCAAGGAGCCTCCATTCGGTCGTAATCGAACCAATGTGGGATTGAAACCACGGAAGGAGGAAAAATGGGAAAAGTGAAAGGCTAGTCGTAATCGAACCAATGTGGGATTGAAACTTGACGCATCAGGAGGACGAAATGAAAACACGGAAGGGTCGTAATCGAACCAATGTGGGATTGAAACACGAGCTTTGGTTTGGACGCGATGGCGTCCTTCACGGTCGTAATCGAACCAATGTGGGATTGAAACATTCGTCATCGGTGGGGGAATTATTTAGGCGAGAGTCGTAATCGAACCAATGTGGGATTGAAACGACTGCTCCGGGTCCACGCAGGACTGGAGCGGTCTGGTCGTAATCGAACCAATGTGGGATTGAAACGAATGCGTCCCAGAGTGGCCAGCAGCGTCGCGGTGGGTCGTAATCGAACCAATGTGGGATTGAAACTCTGGTGAGGTGAGGTAATCCATGAATGAACGCCCAGTCGTAATCGAACCAATGTGGGATTGAAACGCGCCGGGATGGGGTTGTCCCCGATCTCCAGCGCGGTCGTAATCGAACCAATGTGGGATTGAAACCGCGACGAGCAACCGCTCGACGTTAACCTCGGTGCCGTCGTAATCGAACCAATGTGGGATTGAAACTCATAGACGGAGATCTGGCGACGGGCTTCATCATAAGTCGTAATCGAACCAATGTGGGATTGAAACTAGACGCGACGACGGGTGCTGCGCGCTTCGTAGTCGGTCGTAATCGAACCAATGTGGGATTGAAACACTTGCCTAGTTATAGAGTGCCCGGAGTTCGGGCGCGTCGTAATCGAACCAATGTGGGATTGAAACGGCTATGACCTCGGCGAACGTGGGCAGCTTCTCGAAGTCGTAATCGAACCAATGTGGGATTGAAACGTATGAGCTTGCGCCCGGCAGCACGATACGCCGTGGTCGTAATCGAACCAATGTGGGATTGAAACGCGATGTTCGCGGCGATACCCGGCGGCTTCTAGCGGTCGTAATCGAACCAATGTGGGATTGAAACTGTGAATATTGCGGGAACGGTTCTACCCACCAGGCGTCGTAATCGAACCAATGTGGGATTGAAACGGTGGTGGAGGTGGAGTTTTCTCACCACGGCGCACCGGTCGTAATCGAACCAATGTGGGATTGAAACTGAGATCGACAACAATCTCATGGACCCCGAGCCAGTGTCGTAATCGAACCAATGTGGGATTGAAACTTTCAACTACTATGTGAATTTCTCCGTGCACGTCTCGTCGTAATCGAACCAATGTGGGATTGAAACCTTTGGGTTCTGGTTGAACGGGCAATGGCGGGGCAGTCGTAATCGAACCAATGTGGGATTGAAACCGATTCACCGGAAGCATTTTTCTTCGCCGGGCCAAGTCGTAATCGAACCAATGTGGGATTGAAACCGGGTGTAATGCCGACGACCTCCAGGATTGGGATGGGTCGTAATCGAACCAATGTGGGATTGAAACTTGCTTATGTCGAAGTTGCCGCATGGCGGCGCGACGGTCGTAATCGAACCAATGTGGGATTGAAACTAAGGTGGGGAAGGTTGTTGAAACGTTCGCCGTCCCGTCGTAATCGAACCAATGTGGGATTGAAACGCGGGAGACGGCGAGAATGCAATACTGACCATCACCGTCGTAATCGAACCAATGTGGGATTGAAACTCGCTATCGACGGTCGGATCGGCGGGAACTACAAATGTCGTAATCGAACCAATGTGGGATTGAAACGGAGGGACCGTTCGTGGAAGACAGATGGGAGCGATCGTCGTAATCGAACCAATGTGGGATTGAAACTTAATGGCGACGAATTAACGTTAATTACAGGTAAGAGTCGTAATCGAACCAATGTGGGATTGAAACAAGCTGGTCAAGTTTATCCATCTCATAAATGCGGTATGTCGTAATCGAACCAATGTGGGATTGAAACTTAGGCGATTTTTATCGCCTTAGCGCCCGGGGTATAGTCGTAATCGAACCAATGTGGGATTGAAACCGCGGCGAGCTCGATGTACGCAATCGCCCCCTCTCCGTCGTAATCGAACCAATGTGGGATTGAAACATGTCATTCAATTGATAGTGAAGCAGTCCCAGAATGGTCGTAATCGAACCAATGTGGGATTGAAACAAGGGACAAAGGCATCGAACTCTATACCCCGGGCGGTCGTAATCGAACCAATGTGGGATTGAAACGTGTGGTAACATTAGACACTATACAGGGCGACTGTGTCGTAATCGAACCAATGTGGGATTGAAACCTTGGGGGCTCCGGCGAGTAGCCGGGAAAGTTGTGTGTCGTAATCGAACCAATGTGGGATTGAAACGGGGCGCATCTTCCTGGAGAAGGCGCGCATGGAGGAGTCGTAATCGAACCAATGTGGGATTGAAACCATGGAGCTGAACGGTAGTTGGTCCCAAGCACGATAGTCGTAATCGAACCAATGTGGGATTGAAACGGCCAGGAATGCCAGCGGAATCTATACGAGTGACAGGTCGTAATCGAACCAATGTGGGATTGAAACCGTATTTCTTCGATAGTAACTGCCCGGCCGATTTCAAGTCGTAATCGAACCAATGTGGGATTGAAACATTGCACATTCGGTCGATGGCTATGAATGAAGAGGAGTCGTAATCGAACCAATGTGGGATTGAAACTCGTGGGCATTTTTGCCCACGGTGTCCGAAATCTGTGTCGTAATCGAACCAATGTGGGATTGAAACCGGGGAAGATGAACCGCGGTAACGGAGGAGTCCATAGTCGTAATCGAACCAATGTGGGATTGAAACGAACTGCGGCTAGTTATATAGCGCCCGCAATTCCGGGTCGTAATCGAACCAATGTGGGATTGAAACTACAGGATCGACAACCGGCGCAGAGCGGGTGCTCGGTCGTAATCGAACCAATGTGGGATTGAAACAGGCCAATTGGGGACTGAATCCCCAAGGCCACGGGGGTCGTAATCGAACCAATGTGGGATTGAAACGGAATTAATCGAACGCTTGGACGGCTTGCCCGAGGAGTCGTAATCGAACCAATGTGGGATTGAAACAGCACCATGCCTATTCCCTATGCCCATGCCCAAGCAGTCGTAATCGAACCAATGTGGGATTGAAACTTTCACAAAATTTCACTAAAAAAATTTACTGAAATTGTCGTAATCGAACCAATGTGGGATTGAAACAGGAACAAGACCAAGGGGAGGAAGAGGACGGGCAAGAGTCGTAATCGAACCAATGTGGGATTGAAACTCATTAGCCTCTTGCAGTCACTTCAAAAGTGGGAAAAGTCGTAATCGAACCAATGTGGGATTGAAACAAACCCAAAAACCTCGACGCTGGCGACGATGCCATCGGTCGTAATCGAACCAATGTGGGATTGAAACGGCAAAAAAAAATGCCTAGCGTCAGCTTGGACGCTAGTCGTAATCGAACCAATGTGGGATTGAAACAACCCCATGGGCGAAAACCCCGACAACGGCGTCTTCGTCGTAATCGAACCAATGTGGGATTGAAACGGACACCGGCACTTCCCAGGGTCGCTCGCCCCCGCGGTCGTAATCGAACCAATGTGGGATTGAAACTACATCGTAAAATATGAGAGAAATGATTGAGAAGCTGTCGTAATCGAACCAATGTGGGATTGAAACATTGCTGAATGACATCGGGTGTCACCGTCCCTGAAGCGTCGTAATCGAACCAATGTGGGATTGAAACTGGAAAGCAAGGGACCTCTTTGCCGTCTCCGATTTGGTCGTAATCGAACCAATGTGGGATTGAAACGGCAGTAAGCCCGGCCCGCAAGTGCAATGATACTCGGTCGTAATCGAACCAATGTGGGATTGAAACAGGCCGCCAAGGCCCGGGAGAAGAAAGCCTTCGAGTGTCGTAATCGAACCAATGTGGGATTGAAACGCTTCTCAAAGTGCCGGACACTACGGCTTCCGAGGAGGTCGTAATCGAACCAATGTGGGATTGAAACAGGTTGGCGTGATGGTAATTGGGACAACGATTGAATGTCGTAATCGAACCAATGTGGGATTGAAACATGGAATTCGAGGCGACGATGATGCATTCGGGTAGGTCGTAATCGAACCAATGTGGGATTGAAACCGACTGAAGACAGCACGGCATAGGCGATGTCCCCTCTGTCGTAATCGAACCAATGTGGGATTGAAACGAAGGAGAAATTCGGGGCCGAGGTGGCCCGGGATATGTCGTAATCGAACCAATGTGGGATTGAAACGCACGAGAATCTGAAGGTGGTGAGTGATAATACGCGGTCGTAATCGAACCAATGTGGGATTGAAACGCTGCTCATGGTTCTGATCGTAAATTCAAATTGGGGGTCGTAATCGAACCAATGTGGGATTGAAACTATCTTGTTGATTTGCAACGATTTACATGAGTGATGAGTCGTAATCGAACCAATGTGGGATTGAAACCGTCTAAGCTGGTGGGTTTCGGTCCTAGCAGCATGCGTCGTAATCGAACCAATGTGGGATTGAAACTGGAGGACACCAATAAAGACGAAGAGACTGTGCTCCGTCGTAATCGAACCAATGTGGGATTGAAACTAGAGGGTGGGAAGCAGACGGGCGGCTGACCGCCCAGTCGTAATCGAACCAATGTGGGATTGAAACGGACAACGGCGTATGATGTATAATCCTCAGCACTCGGTCGTAATCGAACCAATGTGGGATTGAAACGCGGGATTGAGCCGCTGGGCCGCGGGCATCCTGGAGGTCGTAATCGAACCAATGTGGGATTGAAACGTTAAACAACCCATCGTGTTCCTCAGCCCAAATGGGGTCGTAATCGAACCAATGTGGGATTGAAACGCACGAAGGCGTCGAAATCTATCCCCCGGGCGCTCAAGTCGTAATCGAACCAATGTGGGATTGAAACAGAGAAAGTCACGAACACAACTTTCCCGGCTACTCGGTCGTAATCGAACCAATGTGGGATTGAAACGAGCTCCCCGGCGAGAAACCCCAATGGGCGCATTCGGTCGTAATCGAACCAATGTGGGATTGAAACTCTGGAAGAGAGACGGCGACGGGGAGTCGCGTCGGGGTCGTAATCGAACCAATGTGGGATTGAAACGGATAGGTGAGACTCGCTAGCTAGATGTCAAGTTCAAGTCGTAATCGAACCAATGTGGGATTGAAACGAAGGCGGGATAATCTCGATGATGTTCTCTTGGTTGGTCGTAATCGAACCAATGTGGGATTGAAACGGATAGGTGGGGCTCTATCATTCAGATGTCCAACTCGTCGTAATCGAACCAATGTGGGATTGAAACTTCACGTGGTGGATCTCAATTCCTATTGTTTACTCAGTCGTAATCGAACCAATGTGGGATTGAAACGGGATTGATGTTCAATCTGAGACGTCGTCAGTATGTCGAGTCGTAATCGAACCAATGTGGGATTGAAACACGACGGACGCTAGGCAAAAAAAATTGGGGGAGCCGGTCGTAATCGAACCAATGTGGGATTGAAACGGAAAATTTGTGTCGCAATGCCCGGCTGCTCATGGTGTCGTAATCGAACCAATGTGGGATTGAAACCTTGCAGGCACTCCAGGGGTGGGAAAGCGAGGGCCGGTCGTAATCGAACCAATGTGGGATTGAAACTTTCCATCGTGGATTTGGGAATCTCTGACGCTCCCGGTCGTAATCGAACCAATGTGGGATTGAAACGGGTGGGGGTGGACGGGAAGGTGACCGCGGTCCGATGTCGTAATCGAACCAATGTGGGATTGAAACTCGTTGGCAAGATTGCGGATGGCAAGGCATCCGCAAGTCGTAATCGAACCAATGTGGGATTGAAACTACAGGGTGGGAGGCAGACGGGCGGCTGACCGCACAGTCGTAATCGAACCAATGTGGGATTGAAACAGCAAGGCGACTCTCACAATTTTACACTTACGATTCGTCGTAATCGAACCAATGTGGGATTGAAACTCGGCTCCCCCAAACCCGAGCTGAAGGCTAGTTGTAGTCGTAATCGAACCAATGTGGGATTGAAACTCATCCAAGCTGCGGGGTTTTGGTCCCAGCAGCGCGGTCGTAATCGAACCAATGTGGGATTGAAACATGACGTACACCGGGCATTGGCATTGGCATAGGGCAGTCGTAATCGAACCAATGTGGGATTGAAACGGCATTGGCATTGGCATAGGGCATGGCGCTTGGTGCGTCGTAATCGAACCAATGTGGGATTGAAACTATCTTGCTGATTCGCAACGATTTACATGAGTGAGTCGTAATCGAACCAATGTGGGATTGAAACCGATTGGCGCATGGGATGTAGCCTATCGCGACTTTGGTCGTAATCGAACCAATGTGGGATTGAAACACGACGGACGCTAGGCAAAAAAAAATTGGGGGAGGTCGTAATCGAACCAATGTGGGATTGAAACTCGTTGCAGACTGGCGAGCAAGCTTACAATAGCTGCTGTCGTAATCGAACCAATGTGGGATTGAAACAGGCGTCGTAGACGGCCAGGAGACGCTCAGCCGTCTGTCGTAATCGAACCAATGTGGGATTGAAACTCCATCTTCGTCAGGAGCAGATGGACACCCGATGATGTCGTAATCGAACCAATGTGGGATTGAAACCGAGAGAGCCACCGTCCACACTCCGGCTTCCCCTTCCGTCGTAATCGAACCAATGTGGGATTGAAACCCAGCTTCCCCACTTTGTGGCGGATCATCCGCCACGTCGTAATCGAACCAATGTGGGATTGAAACACGGAGGGAACGAGTGACGATCAGGTTAGTGAAGTTGTCGTAATCGAACCAATGTGGGATTGAAACTGTCGGCAAGGGCGTCGTAGATCTCCAACAGCTTCGTCGTAATCGAACCAATGTGGGATTGAAACAGAGGAAAGCAACGACGAATAGAGTTTGGGCTCGCGTCGTAATCGAACCAATGTGGGATTGAAACGCGAGATCCAGCTCGTCGGGATCGAAGCCCAACGGTGGGTCGTAATCGAACCAATGTGGGATTGAAACGGTGTGTGGGGAGTCACACCCGGGTGAGCACGAAGCGTCGTAATCGAACCAATGTGGGATTGAAACGGTGTGTGGGGAGTCACACCCGGGTGAGCACGAAGCGTCGTAATCGAACCAATGTGGGATTGAAACTCGGAAGAAGCTAGAACGCGAGCTCCACACGCTTCGGTCGTAATCGAACCAATGTGGGATTGAAACTGCTAGAATAAAAGAAGAGGATGACCATGCGCGGACGTCGTAATCGAACCAATGTGGGATTGAAACCGAGCCCAACGCAGAAAACCGCGAATACCTCTTAAGTCGTAATCGAACCAATGTGGGATTGAAACTACTGTTCGATCCAGAGTTTCTTGTACGATAGGAGTGTCGTAATCGAACCAATGTGGGATTGAAACCACTGTGTTGTCTGTCAGCTTTGGCGCAGTTACTACGTCGTAATCGAACCAATGTGGGATTGAAACGATCACTTCTGTTCAATGCATTGTTTCGCTATTAATGTCGTAATCGAACCAATGTGGGATTGAAACAACGGATGCGCCTCATCGAACGATTCGAGCGAACTAGTCGTAATCGAACCAATGTGGGATTGAAACCGGCGTACCGCGCCCTGAAGAACGCTTTCGCCGACCTGTCGTAATCGAACCAATGTGGGATTGAAACGAATACAAAGGGACAGAAAATCACAACACGGATAAGTCGTAATCGAACCAATGTGGGATTGAAACCGTTCAGCGTGCGGGTCGTACGACGCGCCTATAAATGTCGTAATCGAACCAATGTGGGATTGAAACCTGGAAGGCGCCCACCTGGACGACCTTGTGCGTCACGTCGTAATCGAACCAATGTGGGATTGAAACCCTCGCCGAGGCGGACGAGAAGATCGAGCAGCCCGTGTCGTAATCGAACCAATGTGGGATTGAAACCCATTCCAATGCCCCCATATAATCCTCGGAGACGTGCGTCGTAATCGAACCAATGTGGGATTGAAACCTGTTACTGCTCTCGCTGATGGAGACGAACTTCGACGTCGTAATCGAACCAATGTGGGATTGAAACGTTGCGGGGCGGCGGGCGCGGCGCGCCCTGTAGGTTCGTCGTAATCGAACCAATGTGGGATTGAAACTGAGGTCTGGCCCGCCGTGGACGAGGCGATGGTCGGGTCGTAATCGAACCAATGTGGGATTGAAACTGTATAAATGGCTATTTTCCCATCCGCAACAAAGCAGTCGTAATCGAACCAATGTGGGATTGAAACTCGCGCTCTGCCTCGGGCGATGAGGAGGGGGTATGAGTCGTAATCGAACCAATGTGGGATTGAAACTTACGTCGATCGCCAATATCGGCTTCAGTGAGATCAGTCGTAATCGAACCAATGTGGGATTGAAACACCCCTCGTCCCTCGCATGACGGCGAATCTCGCAAGGTCGTAATCGAACCAATGTGGGATTGAAACCCGGGCCACCCGGGTCGAGTTCGACTCGGAGACGGGGTCGTAATCGAACCAATGTGGGATTGAAACGGCTCAGGGCGCGGGCGGTGGAGGACGAGGAGTTCCTGTCGTAATCGAACCAATGTGGGATTGAAACCGACGAAAAGCACCAGCAGCTTGACATCGAATACGCGTCGTAATCGAACCAATGTGGGATTGAAACCTGTTACTGCTCTCGCTGATGGAGACGAACTTCGACGTCGTAATCGAACCAATGTGGGATTGAAACACGCGGTGGGGACGGTCGTCGAGGTGAGACACCCAGGTCGTAATCGAACCAATGTGGGATTGAAACGAGTCTGATAACCCATGGTCAACGAGAGTCTGATAAGTCGTAATCGAACCAATGTGGGATTGAAACAAAAAGATGAGGAGACGATGCTCCTCACAAGGGAGCGTCGTAATCGAACCAATGTGGGATTGAAACGACGGTCACGTAGCCGAATCTGGCGACGGAGGACTCGTCGTAATCGAACCAATGTGGGATTGAAACAGGATGGCTCCCTGCATAAGAAGGGAGCGAACCACCGTCGTAATCGAACCAATGTGGGATTGAAACAGGGGAAGGGGAGAAGGGGAGAAAGGGAAGACGGATGGTCGTAATCGAACCAATGTGGGATTGAAACATGCCCAATCCCGATCTCGATCTCGATGTACGTCATGTCGTAATCGAACCAATGTGGGATTGAAACAAAAGGAGGTATACCAATGACTATGGAAGAGCTAAAGGTCGTAATCGAACCAATGTGGGATTGAAACTGCATGCCGAGCAGCATTCGCAACGCTCACAGGTGCAGTCGTAATCGAACCAATGTGGGATTGAAACAAAAAGATGAGGAGACGATGCTCCTCACAAGGGAGCGTCGTAATCGAACCAATGTGGGATTGAAACACGAGCGAGGTTTGGGACCAAGGATGGCTCCCTGCAGTCGTAATCGAACCAATGTGGGATTGAAACGTCAAAAAATTTTATCTCTCGCAAAATCAATAACTTAGTCGTAATCGAACCAATGTGGGATTGAAACCAACCCTACCCGGCTCCAGGATGGTTGGGACGGTTCGTCGTAATCGAACCAATGTGGGATTGAAACGCGTTGGAGCCGCCGGACCCACTCGCGGGCTCGCTTGTCGTAATCGAACCAATGTGGGATTGAAACGGTTAATTGGGACGGTGATTACATCGACCACCTTCGTCGTAATCGAACCAATGTGGGATTGAAACCAAGACGGCGAGGATCCCTTCGTACGCCCGCGGGTGTCGTAATCGAACCAATGTGGGATTGAAACCCGTTGGCCCGCCCCCTGTGTGCGTTATTGGGCGAGGTCGTAATCGAACCAATGTGGGATTGAAACAGGGACGCTCGCCCCCGCGGGCTAATGTTGCGTTCTGTCGTAATCGAACCAATGTGGGATTGAAACGGGTAATCGTGACGATAGTCACCCCGGATTTGGGCTGTCGTAATCGAACCAATGTGGGATTGAAACCGAACGGAAACAAGGCAACCTTGGCTAATGCCAAGGTTGTCGTAATCGAACCAATGTGGGATTGAAACAGGGGAGAAGGGGAGAAGGGGAGAAGGGGAAGACGGGTCGTAATCGAACCAATGTGGGATTGAAACTGCACAAGCACCAAGCACCATGCACAAGCACCATGGTCGTAATCGAACCAATGTGGGATTGAAACCGAGCCAATTCCTTATCAGAGTCGATATGATCAAGAGTCGTAATCGAACCAATGTGGGATTGAAACGGAAGTATTTCGCGGCCGCATGGCGGATTTTGGGTCGTCGTAATCGAACCAATGTGGGATTGAAACATTCCGCCCCGGCTCATTACGGAAGGGGAAGCCGGGTCGTAATCGAACCAATGTGGGATTGAAACGATAGCGATCTGCGTGTTCTCTCAGGAGGTGCATGAGTCGTAATCGAACCAATGTGGGATTGAAACGTGGGTACCCGGCCGGGCGGGGCTCGCTCCACGCCGTCGTAATCGAACCAATGTGGGATTGAAACGTGGTCGGGGTGAATAAACTTTTCACCCCGACGCAGTCGTAATCGAACCAATGTGGGATTGAAACGTATTCCCCCAGTAGGGGGTGTGCGATGCGAACGGCGTCGTAATCGAACCAATGTGGGATTGAAACTTCGGTGCCGTCAGGCGACACCAGGGTGACCCACCCGTCGTAATCGAACCAATGTGGGATTGAAACTACTCCCTCGCGCTGACGAACAGCATAGAGGTCACCGTCGTAATCGAACCAATGTGGGATTGAAACGTGGGCGGTCAAGGGTGGATTGGGATGTTTATGCAAGTCGTAATCGAACCAATGTGGGATTGAAACTCTCTGCAACTTGCATATTCGATATGAGGATGCTCGCGTCGTAATCGAACCAATGTGGGATTGAAACTGGGCACCCGGATTCCGGTGAGGGTTTCCAGAGCATGTCGTAATCGAACCAATGTGGGATTGAAACGAGCTGTGGCGGTTGGCGTATGGGATCGCCTTCCGTGTCGTAATCGAACCAATGTGGGATTGAAACATGGCATACCTGACAGGGATGGCACCAACATACGTCGTCGTAATCGAACCAATGTGGGATTGAAACCTATTATCGCGTGGGATACGACGTTGTCCCACGCAAGTCGTAATCGAACCAATGTGGGATTGAAACCCGGCATGGAGTTCGCCGAGCGCGCGGCCAAGACACGTCGTAATCGAACCAATGTGGGATTGAAACGGACGTGGACATGAACAACCGGCTCATCAGGCAGTGGTCGTAATCGAACCAATGTGGGATTGAAACCTCTGCGACGACTTTCTGCCCGAGCGCGTGCAGCGGTCGTAATCGAACCAATGTGGGATTGAAACGGCTGGGGCGATGGCGGGCGGATACATCGAAGCGGCGTCGTAATCGAACCAATGTGGGATTGAAACGAAGCATTTTCTTCGCCGGGCCAATGCGACGAGAACGTCGTAATCGAACCAATGTGGGATTGAAACGGAGAACATCAAAAAAGGGGACACTGTCTCGGCTGCGTCGTAATCGAACCAATGTGGGATTGAAACGCTCAAAAACGCCGGCGGCCTTCTTTTTCCTGGCCTGTCGTAATCGAACCAATGTGGGATTGAAACAGACGGCGGCGCGTCTCTCGACGCGCAAATCCTGGTGTCGTAATCGAACCAATGTGGGATTGAAACCGAGGGGATCGAGGACGTCAACGACCTTTACCTTGACGGTCGTAATCGAACCAATGTGGGATTGAAACTCAACCTTCCGGCAAGCTCCCTCAGCGCCGGGCGCGGTCGTAATCGAACCAATGTGGGATTGAAACGTGAAGGACGACCCGGACCTCCGGGTCCGCGGCATCGTCGTAATCGAACCAATGTGGGATTGAAACTCGAGGAGACGGTGAAGCCCGAATACTGGGCGGAGAGGTCGTAATCGAACCAATGTGGGATTGAAACTGGGTTGCCCGATAGCCAATCGGAGGCTCTCGCCGTCGTAATCGAACCAATGTGGGATTGAAACGGGCTTCTTGTGGATCTTGTACCAGAACTTCATCAGGTCGTAATCGAACCAATGTGGGATTGAAACTCGCTTCGTTCGGGTGATTGGGTGATGCATGTGTCTGTCGTAATCGAACCAATGTGGGATTGAAACTGAGCGCCGTGCGGGCGACGGCCTGCCGGGAAATGGTCGTAATCGAACCAATGTGGGATTGAAACACGACGAGCGCCGCGGGGATCACGGGCACGCTCCCGTCGTAATCGAACCAATGTGGGATTGAAACGCGTATCCTCCAGGCCGACGACGGTCCTGGCGTTGAGTCGTAATCGAACCAATGTGGGATTGAAACCGTCACGGGTTGCGACGTGGCGCTCGTCAATGTCGGTCGTAATCGAACCAATGTGGGATTGAAACTCGCATCGAGACGACCTATATGGCCATATTCGACGCGTCGTAATCGAACCAATGTGGGATTGAAACGTGACGATCATGGTCGGGCAGCCGCGCAAGCACGGGGTCGTAATCGAACCAATGTGGGATTGAAACTCGTGCGACGCACGTAGCACGTCGCACGGAGCTTCGTCGTAATCGAACCAATGTGGGATTGAAACGGACGTGGCAGAAGACAATCTGACAGGAGGTGAAAAGTCGTAATCGAACCAATGTGGGATTGAAACCGACTGGACCGCGCCCGCGTATGTACCCCAAGGGGTCGTAATCGAACCAATGTGGGATTGAAACTGTATTTGTCAGGGGGTACGGTTACCGGGGGCCGCTGTCGTAATCGAACCAATGTGGGATTGAAACCGACGGTCCGCCCGTTGTCGATTCCGTGGGCGAGAAGTCGTAATCGAACCAATGTGGGATTGAAACCGGTACGGTGTGGAGTTCTGCGCGGACGGGTTACTGGTCGTAATCGAACCAATGTGGGATTGAAACCGAACAAGGAACGCGGGAGCCTGCACTGCGTTATGAGTCGTAATCGAACCAATGTGGGATTGAAACTGTTCTCCTGGGCGGCGAGAACGACTGGCGAGCAGAGTCGTAATCGAACCAATGTGGGATTGAAACGGTTGCCGTTTTCGCCTTTGCGTTCATGGTACAAGGTCGTAATCGAACCAATGTGGGATTGAAACCTGACTCAACCCCTCATCCCTCGCACGATGGCGAATGTCGTAATCGAACCAATGTGGGATTGAAACACCGCACGCCGAGGCGCGGCACCTCCGCCGAGATGAGTCGTAATCGAACCAATGTGGGATTGAAACCCGGAGCCAATCTGTTCCGATGCAGAACGTGCAGGGTCGTAATCGAACCAATGTGGGATTGAAACGAACTTCGCCCGCGAGTCCCATCGCCGACCGGGAATCGTCGTAATCGAACCAATGTGGGATTGAAACCATCACGCAACAACCCGATAATCTCGTCGCGATTCGTCGTAATCGAACCAATGTGGGATTGAAACCAGAGGACCTCGGCGCCAAGCGAAGCGATGAATTCCGTCGTAATCGAACCAATGTGGGATTGAAACCGAGCACATCGATGCAGACGCGGTCACGACGTTCAGTCGTAATCGAACCAATGTGGGATTGAAACGAGTTGAGGTGAGGCGGTGTCCGAATTTGGACTCGGGTCGTAATCGAACCAATGTGGGATTGAAACCCGGCATCGGCACTTGTGCTCTCTGCACTTTCCACAGTCGTAATCGAACCAATGTGGGATTGAAACTTCGGGGGGTTCTCCACCGGACGGGGAAAGGAAACCGTCGTAATCGAACCAATGTGGGATTGAAACATTGTCGATCCTGTACGGCGCACGGCGAATGCTCGTGTCGTAATCGAACCAATGTGGGATTGAAACGCGACCGAGTAATACAGCGACGTTCATACGCGATGGTCGTAATCGAACCAATGTGGGATTGAAACGCGAGGGAAGGGAAAGCGTATGGCAACCAAGAGAAGTCGTAATCGAACCAATGTGGGATTGAAACTATCAGAGTCGATATGATCAAGAAGGACAAACTTCCGTCGTAATCGAACCAATGTGGGATTGAAACTGAGGATGTCGATGAAGAACTGTACGCGTTCTTCATTGTCGTAATCGAACCAATGTGGGATTGAAACACTGTCATCGCATGTATCCCTCCTTCGATCCTGATAGTCGTAATCGAACCAATGTGGGATTGAAACATTCTTCAACTCATCTCTCGTCATAGGCTTTACCTCGTCGTAATCGAACCAATGTGGGATTGAAACGTGCATTTGATGAAATTGTAGCGCTTTCCGTCTCGGTCGTAATCGAACCAATGTGGGATTGAAACTGTTCATCGCTCGTCGCATCGCACAAGCGATCCACGGTCGTAATCGAACCAATGTGGGATTGAAACAGATCCATGCGCGTTCCACCACCACCGAGAAATTCCGTCGTAATCGAACCAATGTGGGATTGAAACTACGCGAGCCGCCACAGCTCGTGGATAGGCGGGAGCGTCGTAATCGAACCAATGTGGGATTGAAACCGGGAGGGCGCTTTTTTATGGGGCACTCAAAGGAGGGTCGTAATCGAACCAATGTGGGATTGAAACTCGGAAAGCAACACAACTCGATGCCCGTGGCGATGTGTCGTAATCGAACCAATGTGGGATTGAAACATCGGAGGCTCTCGCCGAAGCCTCCACGTTTGGGCAGTCGTAATCGAACCAATGTGGGATTGAAACTTTACTTCGCGTGCCGCGGGGGGCGTTTTTGCTCATGTCGTAATCGAACCAATGTGGGATTGAAACCTCGTCCGGGCGAGAGTGCCTCGGTTGCGGGGAGCGGTCGTAATCGAACCAATGTGGGATTGAAACATTGGCTATCGGGCAACCCATCGGAAAGCAACACAAGTCGTAATCGAACCAATGTGGGATTGAAACAATTGACCGCCCGTCACCGCGGCGAGGCGGCGCAAAGTCGTAATCGAACCAATGTGGGATTGAAACTCTATATTTATGCAGCAGACCCCTGACGGACGAATCAGTCGTAATCGAACCAATGTGGGATTGAAACCGATTTTCATCCGGCGGCGGAACGATTTTACGAGTTGTCGTAATCGAACCAATGTGGGATTGAAACTGTTGGTTCCGCCGTGTGGTTCGGGGAGTTCCCCGAGTCGTAATCGAACCAATGTGGGATTGAAACATATTTTCGCATGCGGTAATAGTGCTCGACGACCCGGTCGTAATCGAACCAATGTGGGATTGAAACCCAGATTGAGAAGTGGTGCGGGGGCTTCTACCTTCCGTCGTAATCGAACCAATGTGGGATTGAAACTCATGGAGTTGGTGGAAGTGTTCTCCAGACAGGAGCGTCGTAATCGAACCAATGTGGGATTGAAACGGTCTGACGAGAACCCGAAATCCCGCCGAGCGGTTGAGTCGTAATCGAACCAATGTGGGATTGAAACCCTCCTGGCTCGTGAAATCGGGGGGCGTACAGCTTCGTCGTAATCGAACCAATGTGGGATTGAAACGAAAAGCTGTTAAAATATACATTGGAATGTCGATTTGTCGTAATCGAACCAATGTGGGATTGAAACTTCATTATGGTCGCAGTCGTGTAATAGCGTGGTTCGTCGTAATCGAACCAATGTGGGATTGAAACTGAGGCGATAGAACGAGCCAAGAGGTGTCTCCCTGCGTCGTAATCGAACCAATGTGGGATTGAAACGCTCGGGGGTGGGGTTATGTTGGGTTAGGTTTAATAGTCGTAATCGAACCAATGTGGGATTGAAACCACTCGATCCCGTCCCGGCACATTACGAGAGGCTGGGTCGTAATCGAACCAATGTGGGATTGAAACCAAGACGGCAAGGATTCCGTTGTATGCTTTGGGGTGCGTCGTAATCGAACCAATGTGGGATTGAAACGTTGAGGCGTTAGCTGTTTTGGCGAACCTTGTGGGTCGTCGTAATCGAACCAATGTGGGATTGAAACAGCCATGGACTGCTTGGGTGACAATTTTCAGAGCAGTCGTAATCGAACCAATGTGGGATTGAAACAGAAGGGTGAGGCTACTAGTACTTTACCACAGTGATTATTGAGGGTATAGGCGATGGAGCTTGCGTCGAGCGTCTGCCGTGGTAAACTGCCAACTCACGATGGCTTGCGTGGCATTGCGCGCTTCAACCCAGGCTTCGACC